>PJUI01000079.1_pt1 | contig 131790 bp, 106 predicted proteins | sample 1512201 | NCBI WGS metagenome assembly PJUI01 (sample SAMN08177670, study PRJNA422409) | Feces metagenome, whole genome shotgun sequencing project. | isolation source: Chicken feces (2) enriched on wood chips | host: Gallus gallus | place: USA: Madison | collected 2015-01-15
ATCTGCACCCGACGCAATGGCTTGCGCCGTCGTCACGCTGTTGTCGGAGACGAACGGCCCGGTCTTGCCACTGCTGATGTTCGCCACTGCATTGTTGACGCTGGTCACGGCGTTGTTGACGCTGGTTACTGCCGTGTCCAAGCCGCCGATGGCGCTACCCAAGTTCGAATAGGTGCTGCCTTGCACGCCATAGCCTGGCGCGGTGACGGCACCGGTTGTCGGATCGTATGTCGATCCCCCGCCCAGGTTCGACGCCACGCTTGAACCCAAAGCGCTCAAGCCCGTCCTCGCCGCGTTAGCGACGCCCGTCAGTTGACCCACGTTCACGGCATCCGTAGACGCGCTGCCCGCCGCCAAATTTGTGACCTTGCGTTCGACGCCTGCGGAGCCCAGCGACACCTCACCGCTGGAGCTTTGCGCCGCCGCCAATCCGATGGCCGTGTAGCCGGTCTCTGCGCCCACGGTCGCCGCCGAGCCTTGACCCAATGCCACGTTCTCGCCCGTCAGGCCCGCCGCGATCATTGCGCCTTCGCCCAGCACGACCGAGTTCAGCACGCCGTTGTCGGACGCCAGGTTGCCCACGACGGTTGAACCATCACCCGTTGCCGACGCGCCAAAACCGCCTGCCGCCGTGTTGATGCCCGACGCAACCGGCTGCGTGGCCGTGACATTGCTGTCCGCCACAAAGGGGCCTGCCTTGCCGGTGCTGATGCCTGCCACGGCGGAATCCAGCTGGCTCAGCGCGCTGCCGACGCTGCTGTAGGCGCCGCCTTGAATGCTGTAGCTGGGGGCTCCGACTTGGCCGGTGCCCGCGTTGTAGCTTGCGCCACCGCCCAGACTGTTGGCCAGACTGGTGCCCAAGTTGGACGCCGCGCCGCGCAATTGTGCAACGTTGACCGCATCCGACGACGCGCTGCCGGCCGCCACGTTGGTGATCTTGCGGCGGCTGGCCGCCGTGCCGACCGACACTTCGCCGCCAGAGGTTTGCGCGGCCGACAAGCCAAAGCCGCTGTAGCCCGTCTCGGCTCCCACCAAGGCGGCTGAGTCTTGTCCCAACACGACGTTGGAACCCGACAACCCTGCCGCGACCGATGCGCCGCGTCCCAATATCGACGAGCCTGCCACGCCGTTGTCGGTAGCCAGGTTGCCTATCACCGTCGCGTCCGCACCGGTGGCCGACGCGCCAAAGCCGCCCGCACTCGCGTTCGCACCGGATGCCACCGCCTGCGTCGCGGTGACGCTGTTGTCCGACACAAAGGGACCAGCATGGCCCGACATCAAATTGGTCAGGGCGGTGTTTGCGCCACCCAACGCCGCGCCGACATTGGCGTACGCCGTGCCTTGGATCGTGTAGCTGGGTGCGCTGACCGTGCCAGCCGCTGCGCTGTAGGCCGCGCCGCCGCCCAGGTTCGTAGCGATGCTCGAACCCAGGTTCGACGCCGCGCCGCTCAACTGCGCCACGTTGACCGCGTCGGTCAACGCGCTGCCGGCCGCCACGTTGGTGATCTTGCGGCGGCTGGCCGCGGTGCCAACGGACACCTCGCCCGCCGAGTTCTGCGCCACGCCCAGTCCGAAAGCGGTGTAGCCGGTCTGAGACCCCGAGGCCGCCAACGCCCCTTGGCCCAGCGCCACGTTGGCGCCCGACAAGCCTGCGGCAATCGATGCGCCCTGGCCCAACACCGTCGAATTCGCGACCCCGTTGTCCGTGGCTTGATTGCCGACTACGGTCGATGCCGCGCCGGTGGCCGACGCGCCAAAGCCGCCCGCACTTGCGTTTGCGCCGGATGCCACCGCCTGCGTTGCGGTGACGCTGTTGTCCGACACAAAGGGCCCGGCATCGCCCGACATCAAATTGGTGATGGCGGTGTTCGCGCCGCCCAAGGCCGCGCCGATATTGGCGTACGCCGTGCCTTGGATCGTGTAGCTGGGCGCGCTGACCGTGCCAGCCGCCGCACTGTAGGCGGCCCCGCCGCCCAGATTGGTGGCGATGCTCGCACCCAGGTTCGACGCCGCGCCACTCAACTGCGCGACGTTGACCGCATCAGTCAACGCGCTGCCGGCCGCCACGTTGGTGATCTTGCGCAGTCGCACGCCCGAACCCACTGACACTTCGCCTCCGGACGTCTGCGCGGCCGACAGGCCAAACGCGGTATAGCCCGTTTGCGAACCTATTGCGGCCGACGACCCTTGGCCCAACGCCACGTTCGCGCCCGCCACCCCCGCGGCAACGGAGGCCCCCTGCCCCAACACCGTCGAATTGGCGATGCCATTGTCCGTGGCCAGGTTGCCCACCACCGTCGACGCCACGCCAGTGGCCGACGCGCCAAAACCGCCCGCGCTGGCGTTTGCGCCCGACGCGACCGCCTGCGCCGCGGTGACGCTGTTGTCCGACACAAAGGGGCCGGCGTCACCCGACACCAAATTGGTGATGGCCGTGTTCGCGCCGCCCAAGGCCGCCCCCACGTTGGAATACGCCGTGCCTTGAATCGTGTAGGCGGGTGCGCCGACCGTGCCGGCTAAGGCGCTATACGTCGCGCCGCCGCCCAGGTTGGTGGCGATGCTGGTTCCCAGGTTGGACGCCGCGCCCGTCAACTGCGCGACGTTCACCGCGTCCGTCAACGCACTGCCGGCCGCCACGTTGGTGATCTTGCGGCGGCTGGCCGCCGTACCCACCGACACCTCGCCCGCTGAGTTTTGCGCTGCCGCCAAACCGAATCCCGTATAGCCAGCCTGCGACCCCACCGTTGCCGCGGAAGCACGTCCCAAGACGACGTTGGACCCGGTTAGCCCGACCGTCACCGACGCGCCTTGGCCCAGAATCGTGGAGTTGGCGACCGCGTTATCCGTGGACTGGTTGCCCACGACCGTGGACGCCACCCCCGTGGCCGACGCGCCAAAGCCTCCCGCCGCTGCGTTTGCCCCCGACGACACGGCTTGCACCGTTGTCACGCTGTTGTCCGACACAAAGGGGCCGATCTTGCCCGTCACCAGATTGGTCAGCGCCGTGTTGGCGCCGGTCAATGCCGTGCCGACGTTGGTGTAGGTCGTGCCTTGAATGGTGTAGCTGGGCGCGCTGACCGAGCCCGTGGCGCTGCTGTAGGCCGCCCCGCTGCCCAGGTTGCTGGCCATGCTGGTACCCAGATTGTTGATGCCCGAGTTCGCGGCGCTGGCCACGGCCGTCATCTGCTGCACCGTCACCACGTCGTTCGAATCCGAGCCGTCGGCAACGTTCTTGATCTGGCGCTTGGCCGCGGGCGTTCCTACCGAGACGGCCCCCGCGGCCATGTTCGCAGTGTTGTTGAAGGCGATACCGGTGACGGGGCCTGCCGTGCTGGGCGAGACCTCGCCGCTTGTCACCACGTTGGCCAAGCCCGTTGCGCCCGCCCCCAAGGCGATGGCGCCCGCCACACCCGATGTCGCGCCGTTGCCCAACGCGATGGCGTTGGCGGCCGAGGCTTGCGTGGCCGCGCCCAAAGCGATGCCGCCGCCACCCGTGGCCGCCGCCGTTCTGCCGATGGCGGTGTCGTTGATACCCGTGGCGCTGGCGCTACCGCCGATGGCGATGGCGTCGGTGCCTGTTGAACCCGAGTTGGCCCGGGTGTTGCTGCCCACGCCCGTGACGGTGGAGTTGGCGTTGAAGTAGTTGGTCGGCGTGGACGCCGACGCCGACACTTGCTGCGCCACTGCGAACAGCTGAGACCCGTTGACGGCGTCCGTGCTGGTGGAACTGAGCAGGCCGGTCGCCACGCCCTGTATCCGGCGAGCCGTGCCCAGGCTCCCCACACTGACTACGCCCGTCGGCGTCACTTGCCCGCCCAGGAAATTGTAGGTATTGCCGTTGATGGTGCTGCTGCTGTAGGCGGTTGTACCGGCGGTAATGGCAGACGGGCTGGCTGTCGTGATGGCGTTGCTACCCAGCGCCACCGAGTTCGCGATGCTTGCTGTAGCCAAATATCCGAATGCAACCGTGCCGTCCACCGTCACGTTGTTGCCGGCCAGATAGCCGCCCGCGACGTTGAAGTTGCCGCTGACGTTCTGGCCCGAGCTTCGGCCAATGGCCGTGTTGAAAGACCCCGAGGCTGCCATGCCTGATTGCGCGCCGATTGCGGTATTGCTGCCGATGCTCGCGTTGAGGCCGCCACCCGCCAGATACCCGATGAACGTGTCCTGCGCCGCCATCGCCACCGACTGATCGCCGATCGCGATCGTCGAGGCCCCCACGGTTTTGGCTTGCGGCCCCACCGCCACCGAGCTCGCCCCCCCGGCATTGCCCAGATAACCCAGCATGACCGAATTGGCGCCGCTGGCAGCGCCTTGGTAGCCAATGGCGATGGCTTGTCCTGCGGTCGCGCTGGCTTGATAACCCAACGCGATGGTGCTGCCTGCCGTTGCGGAAGAACCGGAACCCATCGCAATCGACGCTAAGCCCGTCGCCGTGTTCAAGTCGCCGATGGCGACGGCGCCTTGCCCGGTTGCCAGGTTGGTATTGCCAATCGCCACCGCGCCGCGCCCTGCCGCCGTCGACGACAAGCCTGCGCCAAACGCGCCGCTGCCCCCGTTCGCCTGTGACGATGATCCCAGCGCAATCGCCCCGGTGGTCGATGCCGAGTTGCCGCTGCCGATCGCCAGTGCGCCCGCTGCCGTCGCGCTGTTGTCTGCGCCCACGGCGACCGCGCCCGTACCCGTCGCCGTGTTGGGGTCGCCGATGGCGACCGCGCCATCCCCCGACGCGATTTGTTGGCGGCCAATCGCAACCGCTGCGCCCAGCGCCGTCGCGCTGTTGGCCGATGTGTTTGACGAGCCTATTGCCACGTTCTGGCCGGTTCCGTTTGACGAGACCCCATCGCCCACCGCAATGCCAAACACGCCCGTTGCCTGCGCGCCCCGCCCGATAGCGATACCGGACGTCGCTGCGATGCTTACCGACGACTGTCCGCCGATGGCAATGGCATTGGTGGCCGCCGCGTTGGCGCCGCTGCTCGTGTTGCCGCCCAGCGCGACCGCGCCCAGCGCCGTGGCGCGCGCGTTATTGCCCACCGCCAGCGAGCTGCTTCCGGTGGCCTGCGCGCTATTGCCCAAGGCCGTGTCATTGGTCGGCGAACCTATTGACGCCCCCGCGATGGCGTTGGCGCCCAACGCCAAGGCGTTCTGGTTGTAGGCCTGCGCGTTGACGCCGCCCGCAAAGGCGGACGCGCCCAGCGCATCCGCAGAGGTCCCCAACGCCACGGCACCCGTTGCGGTAGCCGTGCTGGAAACCCCGATGGAAATCGTCGTGTTGGCCGATGCAATTGCGCTCTGACCCAACGCCACGGCACTGGTACCCGCCGATGACGCGCCCGTGCCAAGCGCCACCGAACCGCTACCGCCCGCCGTCGCCCCTTGCCCCAGCGCCGTGGCGCTGGTGTTGGACGCGATGGCCCCCGCGCCGACCGCCACCGAGTTGTTGCCGGTGCCGCTGGCCCCCGCCCCGAAGGCCGTGGCGCTGGTGCCGCTGGCCACGACCAGCGCCCCCACGCCCGTCGCCGTGCTGCCCGTGACGTTGGCCAGACGCCCCACCGCAACCGAGTTCGAGCCCGTGGCGATGGACGCATCGCCCACCGCGACACTGACGTTCATGGCCGTAGCGCCGAACCCGCCGCCGATCGCGATGGAGTTGGCATCCACCGTGGCCGGTGTCAGCCCGCCAGTCGTAATGGGGCTGATCACCATGCCTTGAATGGCCGTACCCGCCCAGACGGGCCCGGCTATTGCCGCCACCACCATCCATGGCGCCGCCCTCTTTCCTGCACGGCGGATGGCTGCCAGACGCGCGCCGCGGTTGGCTTTCCCCCGGGTCTTCGTCAATTCGGAGACGGCAACCCAAGCACCAGCAATCTCGCTCCACACAAGGCTATAGATCTTGTTCACGGCCACTCTCCATTGACGAATTGCGCCATCCGCAGGCAGTCATTCAAAGCCGATTCAATTAGTAAGAATCAGAGTTTTTTCTCAAACAAATTTCCAGATTGATGGGCGGAATCCTAGTGAGCGCACCGATGCCGACTTGTGTTGTCTAGCAATCACCTGAAACCCGATATAAATATCGTTTGATTAATCAGATAACTGAATTGAATCCATAGGGATGTAGTGCAGTGGCCAGCGCGCAGGCGAACGCAGCCGCCACGCCAAGCATCAGCACAGTGAACACGGTGGAAAGGGTGATGGGGACGGGGTTTGACGCGTCAACGCCCATCAATCAGAACGCGTTTATTGATGGGCGTGAGGTAGATGCCTAAAAGGCGTTGATGCTTACAGGCGATAAAACAAGGAATATCAGAAATGACAGAATTCAGACGACCATTATTGAATGTTCGATCGTAATAATCGCAATATTTGTCTTAGTCGATATCTGTCGGAACGGTCATCATCTGATGCGCCGCAGCGCTATTCCTCAGAATGCAAGCCGTGCTCCACGGCATACACCGCCACCTGCACGCGGCTGGTCAGATTGAGCTTTTTCAGCACGTTCTGCACGTGAATCTTTACCGTGCTTTCGCTGACGTCGAGTTCTCGCGCAATGACCTTATTGCTGGCGCCGCGCGCCAGGCATTGAACGATCTGCGTTTCGCGTGCGGTCAGCCGGTGGCGTTCGGCCTGCCCCGGCGCCTGCGCCGCCAGCGTGGCCTGGCCCCGGAATTGCTCCACCAGTTTGGCCGTCATGCTTTCGGCGATGACGGATTCCCCGGCCGCGGCGCGGCGGATGGCGGACGTCAGCACGTCGGCATCAATGTTCTTGACCAGGTAGCCGCGCGCGCCATCACGCAGGGCCTGGCCCAGCTCGTCGGCCTCTTCCGAGACCGTCAGAATGATGACGGCGCACGACGGCAAGTCCTGCGTCAGCAATTGCAGCGACTCCAGTCCCGACAAGCCGGGCAGGTTCAAGTCCAGCAGCACAACATCAGGCTTGAGTTCCTTGGCGCGCTTGATGCCTTCCACGCCATCCCCCGCTTCGGCCACCACCTCGAAATCGGGCTGGCGTTGCAGCAGGAGCCGCACGCCGGAGCGAAACAGCGTGTGGTCGTCGATAAGCAGAATACGGATGGGCATGGTCGTTCGGGTCAGGCGGCCTGGCGTTCACTGCCGGGCAAGGTCAGCGCGACGCGGGTGCCCGCGCCGGGTTGTGATTCGATTTTTATCACGGCGCGCATGCGGGCGGCACGTTCGTGCATGATGTGCAGGCCGACGTGCGCTTCGCCCCGGGCGGCGACGTCGGCGGGGTCGTAACCCTGGCCGTTGTCGGTGATCAGCAAGGTGAAGTCGCGGTCATTGCCAACCGCTACCTGTACGCGGCTGGCTTCGGAGTGCTTGCGCACGTTGGACAGCGCCTCTTGCAGGATGAACAGCACTTGCAGTTGCTGCTCGGGCGGCAATGGCGCGCCTTGGCCGTGGCCGAAATGCAATTCGGTATCGATGCCGGTCTGCCGACGGAAGCGGTCAACGGTGCTTTCAATGGCGGCTTGCAGATCCCCCTGGCCCAGCTTGCTGCGGAAGTTCGTCAGCAGTTCGCGCACGTCTTGATAGCTTTCGTCGACACCCGTGCGCAGCAGCGGCAGAATCTCGGTGACCTCGGCGTCGTCGCCACGCTTGACGGCCGCGTCCAGCATTTGCAATTGCAGGTTCAGGAAGTTCAGGCCCTGCGCCAGGCTATCGTGCAGCCCTTGCGCCACCAGCCCGCGTTCCTGCACCACGGCCAGTTGGCGGGCCTGGGCGCTCAGGCGCCGGTTGTCCAGCGCCACGCCCAGATGCTGGCCCAGTGTTTCCAGCAACTGCGAATCAGACGGGGCCAAGCGGCGTTGCTGGCGGAAATGCAGCGAGTACGACCCCAGCACTTCGTCGCGCGTCACGATACGGAACACGGCCACGCTGGCGAACCCGTCGCGCACGCAGTTCAAGTCCATGTCCGGCGGCGTATGCCGGAAGTCCTGAATGACGATGACGCCCGCCTGGCGCGTGGCGACGCCGCAATAGCAGTCGTCCACCTTCATGCAGTGCTCGGATTCAACCAGTTCGTCTGACAAGCCCACCGACACCACCAGATTGAGCTTTTCATTGTCCGGGTCCAGCGCGCGGATGCTGCCGCCTTCGGCGTCGAATTGCAGCATGACGCGGCGCAGGAAGCCATCGCACAGCGCTTCAATATCGTTAGGCTGATTCAGAAACGCCGCCATGTCGTACAGCGCGCCGATGTCGCGGTTCTGCGCGGCCAGTTGCGCCGTCTTCTGCTCTACCCGCTGCTCCAGGCTGGTGTACAGGTCTTGCAGTTCGTCGGCCATGCGGTTGTAGCCACGCGCCAGCACGCCGAATTCATCCTGGCTATCAACCGGCAGCCGCGTGCTGAAGTCGCGGTCGCCCATCCGTTGCAGGCCATCGCGCAGGCGCAGCACGGGCGCGATGATCCACAGGTACAGCAGATAGATCATCGCCAGCGTGCCCGCGCTGGCAATCGCGGCCAGCACGCCTTGCGACAGGCGCAGCATGGTGGTCTTGCCGGCATTGTCTTGTTCGATCATCCGCACCAGCGTGTCCGCCCGCGACACGAATTCAGGCAGGGTCTGAAGATACGTGGCGGCGTCCGGCTGCGCCAGCGCGGCTTGCGCCGCCGGCTTCATGATGTCGTGCCAGTAAGTGGCCACGTCGCGCCATTGCGCGCGGATCGTGTCGTCGTTGGGTATGAACAGCGGGCGGGCGGGATTGCCGCGCGCCAGACGGGAGATGGTCTCGTCCATGACGGCGACCTGTTCGTTCGTGCGCACCGCGCGGCCCGCTTGCGGACGCATCAGTTCAACGGCCACCCGGTTGGCGCGCATGCGCAGGCTGCCGGTGTCGTTGATGGCGGCGCCCGCGCCTTCCAATTGCCACGACAGCCAAAGCGTCCAACTGATCATCGACAGCACGACAACCAGCGCCGCCAGAGAGCTGGCGATGATGCGCGTGGACAGGCGGTGCCAGGGAGATGGCAGGCCGTCGTCGGCGGGGCGGGTTGATGAGGACGTCATGACGATCAATGCTTACGGTGCGGTGCGGTGCGGTGCGGTGCGGTGCGGTGCGGTGCGGTGCGATGCGATGCGATGCGATGCGGCTGCTAGTGTATTCGGCTTCAGTGCGCGGGCTGGCCGGACCCGGCCGCCCCACCTTTCCCCAATCCCTGGCCCAACCCCTGCCCCAACCCCAGCGTGCGGCACACGAAGTCCGCGACTTGTGCGGGGTCGTTCAGCGGCAGGCAGGGTAAAGCGGTGTCCAGCGCCGCGTCGGTCACCACCGCCAGGAAACTGCCGTCTTCCGTATGCAGAGGGGGTTTGCCCAGCGCCGGGCGGTAAACCTCGATGCGCGGGATGGCGGCCTGCTTGAAGCCTTCCACCAGCACCAGATCGGCCGGCGACAACCGCGCCACCTGTTCGGCGAGCGTGGGTTCTGGCGCATTGCGCAATTCATGCACAATCGCATACCGGTACGGCGACGCCACCATCACTTCCTGCGCGCCTGCCAGCCGAAAGCGCGCGCTGTCCTTGCCGGGCGGCTCCATCTGGAAATCGTGGTGGCTGTGCTTGATGACGCTTACGCGCAGGCCGCGCGCGGCCAGCAGAGGCAGCATGGCCTCGATCAAGGTGGTTTTGCCGCTGCCGGACCGGCCGGCGATACCGAACACTGCGCTCATGCATGCTCCGAAAACAAGGGACAGACGATGGGCAAGAACGCGTCCGCCCGCGGCGAGTATGCCAGCAATGCGCCTGCCACCAAGTCGAAATACCAACCGTGCAAGGTCAGGCTGCCCGTCTGCACCGCACGGCGCACGAAAGGCAGCTCGTCCAGATTGCGCAGCGATATCAGGATGGATGCCTGCTCGCAGGCCCGGCGGCGTTCGGCATCGGTGGCGTCGGGCATTTGACTCAGCACGCGCTGACGGGCGGGTTCGGCGATGTCCATCCAGCGTTCCAGGTAATCGGTTTCGCCGTCGCTGCGGGTGCGGTGCTCCATCAGCGCGCGAATACCGCCGCAGTGCGCATGGCCCAGCACGATGATGCGGCTGACCTGCAATTGCTCCACGGCGAATTGAATGGCCGCCAACACGCCTTGCAGGCCCCGGTCGGCACGAGCCGGCGGCACCAGGTTGGCCACGTTGCGCACCGCGAAGATGTCGCCGGGGTCGCAGCCCAGCAGCATCGCCGGGTCCACGCGGGAATCGCAGCAGCCGATCAGCAAGGTGCTGGGGTGCTGGCCGTCGCGCAGGTTGCGGTACAGCGCGGGCGCGGATTCGTAGTACTGCTGCTGAAAGCGCTGGAAGCCGTCGACGAGGCGTTCGATGTCTCGCATCTCAGCCTCCCGTTTGCGCCATGAAACGCACAATGCGCTCGGGTTGGCTGACGAAATCGTGCCGTTCGGGTTTGGCGGCGATGCCCGCCTGGATGGCTCGGGTCAGCGCCGCGTCGCTCGCGCCGGCGCGCAGCATGCGGCCCAGCGGCACCTGGTCTTCCTGGCCCAGGCACAGGTACAAGGTGCCATCCACGCCCAGCCGCACCCGATTGCAAGCGGCGCAGAAATGGCGCGACATGGGCGTGATGACGCCCAGCACCGGTGCGCCGTGCCCAGTGGTCCAGTAGCGGGCGGGGCCGGAGCCGGGGGTTGATCGGGCCATGGAACCCGCCCCAGCGCCCGCGCCCAATGCCGCCCCCGATCCCACCGCCGAGCCCACAGCCGATCCCGCCCCCGGCATCGCCGGCACCAATCCCGCTTCGGCCGCCAGCACCGCGCCCAGCGCGTTCAAGTCCGTATGCCGCATGCCCTGGCCACAGCTGCCCATGGGCATGGGTTCGATCAGGCGCAGCACGAAGCCCTGCGCGATCGCGTAGTCCAGCAGGCGGCGCACCTGTGCGCGCGGCGACGCGGCGTGCACCACGCTGTTGAGCTTGATGGGCGCAAAGCCAGCGTCCCGCGCGGCCGCCAGCCCAGCCAGCACATCGGCCAGGCAATCGCGCCCGGTGATCTCGCTGAAGGCGTCGGCGTCCAGCGTGTCCAGGCTGATGTTCAAGCGCGTCACGCCCGCCGCCCGCAGCGCGCCCGCATGGCGCGCCAGCTGCGTGCCGTTGGTGGATACCGACAGGTCCGTTACCCCCGGCATCGTGGCAATGGCCCCTGCCAGCTCGGGCAGGCCCCGGCGCAGCAAGGGTTCACCGCCGGTCAGTCGCACCTTGCTGACGCCCAAACCGACGAACAGGCCGATCACGCGCGCCATCTCGGCGTGCGAGAGCCAGTTGGCGGGCGTTTCGAAGCCCTTGAAGTCCTTCGGCATGCAGTAGGTGCAGCGCAGGTCGCAGCGGTCGGTGACCGACACGCGCAGGTAGTCGATGCGGCGGCCGAACCCGTCTGTCAGCGATCTTGGCGCAGGCCCGTCCATCACGCTGCCCTCCCGCCCACGACGCGATCCGCTTCGCTGCCTTCCAGGTCGATGCCCTGCACGTCAGCCTGTTCGACCAGCAGCTTGGTGTACTGGCGCCACGCGGTGTCGCGGCTCATGTTGGACAGCGCCGCCGCGATCTGTTGGGCCACGTGTTCGTAAGGCAGCATGCGCCCCTCGATGCGGCGCGTCACCCGCACAATGTGCAGGCCGTGCCGCGTTTGCAGCAACTGCGGCAGCAGGCCCCCCGAGGGCAGCGCGAACACCGCGCGTTCGAATTCGGGCACGGTATCGCCCCGGCCCAATTGGCCCAGGCTGCCGCCCACCGCCGCCGACGGGCAGTTGGATTGTTCGCGCGCCACCTGGGCGAAGCGCGACGGATCGGCCAGCAGGTCTTGCAGCACGGTGTTGGCATGCGCGCGCAGCCTATCCAGGTTGACGTCGGGAGTCACCTGGAAAAGGATGTGATCGGCTTCAACCAGTTCACCCACCAAGAAGCGCTGCGGGTTGGCGTGATAGAAGCGGCGGCAGACGGCGTCATCCGCCACGGGCGCGGCGGCGTGCCGCGCCAGCAAGGCGGTGATGATCGCGTCTTCGTTGTCCCCGACCTCGTTCGCGTCCTGCGCGCCCTGCTCGTCGTTCGGTGACGCCGGCTGCACCCGAAGCCGTCGCGCTTCGTCCAGCAGCACCCGGCGCAGCACCAGCGCGGTGATGGCGTGGCGCATTGGGTTGCTGGCGTCCGCGTGCAGCGGCAGTTCACGTTCCAGATCGGCGTCGTTCAGTTCGATGCCATTGACAATGACAGGCATGTTCGTCTCCCGGTGTACAGGTTTCAGCGCGGACGCACGAGTTGCCAGGCACGGCCCAGATACGCCACCGAGGCGAATCCGCTCCACACGTGCACCAGCCGCGTAAACGGGAAGATCACGAAGAGCGTCAGCCCCATGAACAGGTGCGCCTTGAACAGCAGCGGCACGTCGGCGATGTGGCTGGCCGCGTCGCCCTGGAACGTCACGATGTGCTGCGCCCACGTCATCAGGCGCACCATCATTTCGCCATCCATGTGGCCGGCCGACAGCACGATGGTGGACAGGCCCAGCAGCAAGGTGATCAAGATCCACAACAGCAGCAGCTTGTCGCCCGGGCGCGTGCTGCGGGCAATGCGGGGGTCGGACAAACGGCGGTGGATCAGGATCAGCAGGCCCACCAGGCAGATGCCGCCCATGACGCCGCCCGCCACCATGGCGACCGTTTGCTTGAGCGTGTGCGAGACGCCCAGCGTGTCCCACACCACCACGGGCGTCAGCAGCCCGGCCAGGTGGCCGAAGAACAAACCCAGGATGCCGATGTGGAACAGGATATTGCCCAGCCGCAACTGGCCGCGATGCAGCAGCTGCGAGCTGTCGGTCTTCCAGGTGTATTGCTCGCGCTCAAAGCGCGCCAGGCTGCCCAGCAGGAAAACCGTCAACGCAATATAGGGATAGATGCCGAAAAGGAACTGATTCAGGGAGTTCATGATGCGTCGTCCTGAGCACTAAAGGTTAGCGGCGTTGGGATTGGCGGGCGCCCGAGGGTAGAAGCGCACCGCCTGCGCGCCATCGCCCGCGAACGGGCGCAGCAGCGGTTCCACGCCGTCGGCGCTGACGCCGAAGGTGTCCATGGCCTCGTCCATGTCGCGCACGGGGGCTTCGGTTTGTTCGCGCGGCGTCACCCGCGACTGCGCGCGCAACACCGCGAAGATGGCGGCGTAAGGGCTGTCGCCCCGCGCCAGGCGCGAGCCAATCGCGGCCAGCACATGGATGGCCTCGTCCAGCAGGTCCTGCGCCTGGGCGGGTTCAATCACGCCCAGGAACTCCAGGAACAGCGGCACGTGGTCGGGCAGCTCTGACACAACCGGTTCGAAGCCGTGCTGCCGGTAGGTGTCCAGCAGGTCGACCATGGCCTGGCCGCGGTCGCGGCTTTCGCCATGCACGTGTTCAAACAGGTGCAGCGAATGCGAGCGGTTGCGGTCAAAGGTGGCGACGTAGTTTTCCTGCACGGTAATCAGGTCGTTCGTGGCCAGGTAGGCAACGAGCGGTTGCAGGGTTTCCTCGGCGTCCGGGTGGGCGGCCAAGGCGGCCTCGACGTCGCTCAGCGCGTCCAGCAATTCTGGCTCGGGGTAGCTCAACAAGGCGGAAAGCAAGCGGTACAGCATCATGGAGTTCTCCTCTTCTAGCGGGCCAGCTCGGCCTTTTTGCGGGACTTCGGCATCTCGATGAAGATCTCGCTGCCTTGAGGCTTGCGGCCGAATAAGGTGCCTTCGGACACGCCACCCGAGCAGCCGTTGCCAAAGGTGAAGCCGCAGCTGCCCTTCTCGTTGAAGCTGTCTTCCACGATTTCCTTGTGGCTGCTTGGCACCACAAAGCGGTCTTCGTAGTTGGCGATGGCCATGATCTTGTACATGTCCTGCACCGTCTCTTCGGACAGCCCCACTTGCTTGAGCAGTTCGGTGTCGCGTTCGCCGTGCACGGTTTCCGACCGCTTGTAAGCGCGCATGGCCAGCATGCGTTCCAGCGCTTGCAGCACGGGCGCTTCCTTGCCCGCCGTGAGCAGGTTGGCCAAGTAGCGCACGGGAATGCGCAGGCTGGACACGTCTGGAATCATGGCGCTTTTGCCCACGGTGCGTTGCGGCATCTGGCCGGCCTCGGCGGCGGTTTGAATGGGCGACAGCGGCGGGATGTACCAGACCATCGGCAAGGTGCGGTATTCCGGGTGCAGCGGGAACGCCACGCGCCATTGCACGGCCATCTTGTAGACGGGCGACTGGCGCGCCGCTTCCAGCCACGACTCGGGAATGCCCTGTTCGCGCGCAGCGGCGATCACCTCGGGCGAATGCGGGTCCAGGAACAGGTCCAGCTGCGATTCGTACAGGTCCTGCTCGCTGGCGACGGCGGCGGCGCGTTCAATCTGGTCGGCGTCGTACAGCATGACGCCCAGATAGCGGATGCGGCCCACGCAGGTTTCCGAGCACACGGTAGGCTGGCCGGCTTCAATGCGCGGATAGCAGAAGGTGCACTTCTCGGCTTTGCCGCTGCTCCAGTTGTAGTAGATCTTCTTGTACGGGCAACCCGAAATGCACATGCGCCAGCCGCGGCATTTATCCTGGTCGACCAGCACAATGCCATCGTCTTCGCGCTTGTAGATGGAGCCCGACGGGCAGCTGGCGACACAGGCCGGGTTCAGGCAGTGTTCGCACAGGCGCGGCAGGTACATCATGAAGGTGTTCTCGAACGTCGAGTACATCTCTTTCTGTACGCCTTCAAACAGCGCGTCGCGGCTGCGGGCGCTGAATTCCCCGCCCAGGTCGTCTTCCCAGTTCGGGCCCCAATGGATCTTGTCCATCTTCTTGCCGGTCAGCACCGACACCGGGCGCGCGGTGGGCGGCGTTTGCGACAACGGCGCGTTCTGCAGGTGCTCGTAGTCGAAGGTGAAGGGTTCGTAGTAGTCGTCGATGGCCGGCAGGTTCGGGTTGGCGAACAGGTTGGCCAGGATGCGCAGCTTGCCGCCCTGGCGCGGTTCCAGCTTGCCGGCGGCGGTGCGCTTCCAGCCGCCCTTCCACTTGTCCTGGTTCTCCCATTCCTTGGGGTAACCGATGCCGGGCTTGGTTTCTACGTTGTTGAACCAGGCGTATTCAACGCCGTCGCGGCTGGTCCAGACGTTCTTGCAGGTAACCGAACATGTGTGGCAGCCGATGCACTTGTCCAGGTTCAGCACCATGCCGATTTGGGCGCGTATCCTCATGATTGCTTCTCTTCTTGTTGCGTTGCGTCTTCAGCCGGGTCTTCGACCAGCGGGCCTTCCAGCCAGTCCACCTTGTTCATCTTGCGCAGCACCACGAATTCGTCGCGGTTGGCGCCGACGGTGCCGTAGTAGTTAAAGCCGTAAGCCTGCTGCGCATAGCCGCCGATCATGTGCGTGGGTTTGAGCACGGTGCGCGTGACCGAGTTATGGATGCCGCCGCGCTTGCCGCTGGTTTCGGCGCCCGGCACGTTCACGATCTTTTCCTGCGCGTGGTACATCAGGCACATGCCGACTGGCACGCGCTGGCTGACGACCACCCGCGCGGTCAGCGTGCCGTTCACGTTGAAGACTTCGACCCAGTCGTTGTCGACCAGCCCCGCTTGCTTGGCCTCGGTTTCCGACACCCACACGTGGGGGCCGCCCCGGCTTAACGTCAGCATGCGCAGGTTGTCCGAGTAGGTGCTGTGGATGCCCCACTTCTGATGCGGCGTCAGCCAGTTCAGCACCAGTTCCTTCTCGCCATTGGGATACTTGCCCAGCATGGGCGCCACCGTCTTGGTGTCGATGGCGGGCTTGTACACGCAGGAGCCTTCACCAAAATCCAGCATCCAGCGGTGGTCCTGGTAGAACTGCTGGCGGCCGGTCAGCGTGCGCCATGGGATCAGTTCGTGCACGTTGGTATAGCCGGCGCTGTAGCTGACCTCTTCGCTTTCCAGGCCCGACCACGTGGGCGCTGAAATGATCTTGCGCGGCTGCGCCTGGATGTCGCGAAAGCGGATCTTGTCGTGCTCGCGGCCCACGGCCAGATGGGTGTGGTCGCGCCCGGTGATCTTGCCCAGCGCTTCCCACGCCTTGACCGAAACATGGCCGTTGGTCTCGGGCGCAAAGGTCAGGATCATCTCGGCCGCGTCGATGGCGGTGTCCAGGCGCGGGCGGCCTTGGCTGACGCCCGCTTCCCCGACGCTTTCGTTGATGCCGGCCAGCTCATGCACTTCGTGCTCGGTGTTCCAGTTGATGCCCTTGCCGCCGTTGCCCAGCTTGTCCAGCAAGGGGCCAACAGAGGTGAACTTGCGGTAGATGTCGTTGTAGTCGCGCTCAACCACCGTCATCGACGGCGCGGTCTTGCCCGGCACCAGATCGCATTCGCCCAGCTTCCAGTCGCGCGGCTCGAACGCCTGGCCCAGTTCCCCGGGGGTGTCGTGCATCAGCGGCGTCAGCACCAGATCCCGGCGCTTGCCCAGATAGGGGCCGCCGATCTCGCTGAACTTCTTGGCCAGCAGCTTGTAGATTTCCCAGTCGGTCTTGCTTTCCCACAACGGTTGCACGGCTTCGCTCAGCGGGTGAATGAAGGGGTGCATGTCGGACGTGTTCAGGTCGTCTTTTTCGTACCAGGTGGCGGTCGGCAGCACGATGTCGCCGTACAGGCACGTGGTGCTCATGCGGAAGTCCAGCACGGTCAGCAAGTCGAGTTTGCCTTCGGCGGCGTCTTCCTGATACGTCACTTCCGTGGGCTTGATGGCCGCCGCTTCGTCGCCGAACACGGCGTTCTGCGTGCCCAGCAGGTACTTCAGGAAGTATTCGTGGCCCTTGCCGCTGGAACCCAGGATGTTCGAGCGCCACACAAACATGTTGCGCGGGAAGTTGGCGGGGTCGTCCGGGTCTTCGCAAGACATCTTCAGCGCGCCGGACTTGAGCTGTTCAACCGCATGCGCGATGGGGTCCTTGCCCGCGGCATCGGCCTGGGCAACGAGATCCAGCGGATTGGTGCGCAGTTGCGGGGCAGACGGCAGCCAGCCCATGCGTTCGGCGCGCGCGTTCAGGTCGATCATGCTCAAGTCGCCGTACTTGGCGCGATCGGCCGTGGGCCCAAGCACCTCCTGCACGTTCAGCTTTTCGTGACGCCACTGGCTCGTGTGCGCGTAGAAGAAAGATGTGCCGTTCATCTGGCGCGGCGGGCGCACCCAGTCTGACGCAAACGCCAGCGGCGCCCAGCCGAACTGCGGACGCAGCTTTTCCTGGCCCACGTAATGCGCCCAGCCGCCGCCGCTTTTGCCCACGCAGCCGCACATCATCAGCATGTTGATGATGCCGCGGTAGATCATGTCCATGTGATACCAGTGATTCAGGCCCGCGCCCACGATCACCATCGATTTTCCTTCGGTGTCGTGCGCGTTCTGCGCGAATTCGCGCGCCACCTGGATCACCTGCGCGCGCGGCACGCCGGTGTGCTTTTCCTGCCAGGCCGGCGTGTAAGGCACGTCGTCGTCAAACGACGTCGCGACGTTGCCGCCGCCCAGGCCCCGATCCAGCCCGTAGTTGGCCATTTGCAGGTCATACACGGTGGCGACCAGCGCCTCCGAACCGTCGGCCAGGCGGATGCGGCGGGCCGGCACGTTGCGCACCAGCAGCTCGTCGTGTTCGCTGCCGAAGTACGGAAAGCCGACGGCGACCGTTTCACTGTTCTGGCCGAGCAGGCTGAGCGTGGGCTCGATCTCGCGGCCATCACCGCCGTTCTTGGATTCCAGGTTCCAGCGGCCGACCTTCTCGCCGCCATTGACCGCGCCCTCGCCCCAGCGAAAGCCGATGCTGCCGTTGGGCGCCACAAAGTCGCCGGTATGGGCGTCCAGCACCAGCGTCTTCCAGTCGGGGTTGTTCTGCTCGCCTAAAGCGCCGTCCAGGTGCGAGGCGCGCAGGAAGTGGTCTGGCGCATGGAAGCCGTCGCGCTCTTTCAGCAAGACCAGCATCGGCATGTCGGTGTAGCGCCGCACGTAGTCCTGGAAGTACGGCGACGGGTTGGCCGACAGGTGGAATTCTTTCAGGATCACATGGCCCATTGCCATGGCCAGCGCGGCGTCCGTGCCCTGCTTGGGCGCCAGCCAGATGTCGCCGAACTTGACCATTTCGCCGAAGTCGCTGGAAACGGCGACGGTTTTCGTGCCCTTGTAGCGGACCTCGGTGTAGAAGTGCGCGTCGGGCGTGCGGGTCTGCGGCACGTTCGAGCCCCACACCATCAGATAGGTCGAGTTGTACCAGTCGGCCGATTCCGGCACGTCGGTTTGCTCGCCCCAGATTTGCGGGCTGGCCGGCGGCAGGTCGCAATACCAGTCATAGAAACTCAGGCAAGCGCCGCCCAGCAAGCTCAGGTAGCGCGCGCCGGCGGCGTAGCTGACCATGGACATGGCCGGAATCGGCGAGAAGCCGATCACGCGGTCGGGCCCGAATTTCTTGATGGTCAGCGCGTTGGCGGCGGCAATGATTTCGGTAGCCGTGTCCCAGTTGGCGCGGACGAAGCCGCCCAGGCCGCGCACGGACTTGTAGCGCTTGGCGCGCGCGGGGTTCTGGCTGATCCATTCCCAGGCGGCGATGGGGTCCATGGTTTTGCGGGCGTCGCGCCACATTTCCATCAGACGGCCGCGGATCATCGGGTACTTCACGCGTTGCGCCGAATACACGTACCAGCTGTATGACGCGCCACGCGGACAGCCGCGCGGCTCGTGGTTGGGCAGATCGGGCCGCGTGCGCGGGTAGTCGGTCTGCTGCGTTTCCCACGTGATCAAGCCGTTCTTGACGTAAACCTTCCACGAGCACGACCCGGTGCAGTTCACGCCGTGGGTCGACCGCACCACCTTGTCGTGCTGCCAGCGCGAGCGATAGGCGTTTTCCCACTTGCGGTCTTCGTTGACCGTTTCGCCATGGCCATCGGCAAAGGTGGATTTCACCCGCGACATGAACTTCAGCCGGTCCAGAAAATGACTCATTGTGTTTCTCCAAGAACGCCGGTTTGAACGGCGCGTACTGCGATCAATGCGTTGAAACCACTGTAGGCGTTGGTCCGTCCCCCGGCCATTCGCCGGTGGGACAGCCCGAGCTCGGCAGAGTGACTAGTCACTGCAAGCGTGATGGGTTGCGCGCGGGCCATCAGCACGGCACCGGCGCGTTGCGGCGCGCGTAGTACCACCACGTAATCAGCATGCAGGTCGCGTAAAACCCGATGAAGCAATACAGCGCGGCCTGCACGCCGCCCGTCATCTCCAGCGACGTGCCGAAGCTGCGCGGAATGAAGAAGCCGCCATACGCGCCAATCGCGCCCGAAAAGCCCAGCACCGCCGCCGATTCCTTGGCCGCTTCGCTCATGGCCTGCTTCTGGCCCGCCGCGCCCTTGCCTTGCGCGGCCTGCGTGCGTTCGCGCAGGAAGATCACGGGGATCATGCGGAACGTGGAGCCGTTGCCCAGGCCGGTCAACGCGAACAGCACGATGAACATCGCCAGAAAGCCGTTGAAGTCGCCGCCCTGGCCCGCCACGGGCAGGAACGTCACCACGCCCAGCACCGCGGCGATCATGCCGGCGAAGGTGAACAGCGTGACGCGCGCGCCGCCCAGCTTGTCGGACACCCAGCCGCCTAGCGGACGGGTCAGCGAGCCCACCAGCGGCCCCAGAAACGCGTACGTCATCGGGTCCACCTGCGGAAACAGCGTCTTCGTCAACATGGCGAAACCCGCCGAAAAGCCGATGAACGACCCGAACGTGCCCACATACAGCCAGCACATCAACCAGTTGTGCTTGCGCTTGAAGATCACCGCCTGGTCCGCGAACGATGCGCGCGCATCGGCGATATCGTTCATGCCGAACCACGCGGCGATGGCCGCGATGGCGATGGGAATCACCCAGATGAAGCCCGCGTTCTGCAGCCACAGGTTCTGCTGCGCGCCGTTGACGGTGATTGCCTGCGGCGCGCCACCGGCCACGCCGAACACCCCGACCGAGATCACGACCGGCACCACGAACTGCGCCAGCGACACCCCCAGATTGCCGATGCCCGCATTCAGCCCCGTCGCCAAGCCCTTCTTTTCCTTAGGAAAAAAGAAGCTGATGTTGGCCATGCTGGAACTGAAGTTGCCGCCGCCCAAGCCGCACAGCAAGGCCAGGATCAGCAGGGTCGGAAACGACGTAGTGGGGTCACGCAAGGCAAAACCCATGCCAAGCGCCGGGATCAGCAGCGAGGCCGTGGAAATGGCCGTCCACTTGCGCCCGCCAAACACCGGCACCAGAAAAGAATAGAAGATGCGCAAGGTCGCGCCCGACAGCGCGGGCAACGCCGTCAGCCAGAACAGCTGATTCTTCGACAGCATGAAACCGGCGCGGTCCAGGTTCACGACGACCACGCTCCACAGCATCCAGATGCTGAACGCCAGCATCAAGGCGGGTATCGAAATCCAGAGATTGCGGTTGGCGATGCGCGCGCCGGTCTGCTTCCAGAAGCCGGGGTTTTCCGGCTCCCAACGGGATAGAACTTGAGTGGACATGAGAGGCTCTTTGCGGAAAATGAGAGATCAGGCGGCCTGCTTGCGGGCGTTGGCGGCGATGGCGGCGGCCGCACTGGCCTGGCCACGCGCCGTGCTTTCCGGCCGGAAACTGAAGTGCATGAAGATCAGCGACACGCAGACCGTGCCGTACAGCAACATGAAGGCGCTGGAGCGCACGCCGGTCAGGTCCAGCAGCACGCCGAACAGAATGGGCAGCACGAATCCGCCCAACCCACCCGCCAACCCCACGATGCCGGACACGGCGCCGATGTTGTCGCTGAACTCGTCCGAGATGAACTTGAAGACGGAGGCCTTGCCGATAGCCATCGCGATGCCGACCACAAACAGCAGCACGGTGAACGTGACCGGGCCCAGCGCGATGCCAAAGCTTTTTGCGCCATTGGCCGTCATGACGGTGAATTCCGTTTGCGGGTAGCTCAAAAGGAAGAACGCCACCCAGCACACCCACATCACCCACCACGTGGTCTTGTAGGCGCCATAGCGGTCCGAGATCCAGCCGCCCAGGGCGCGCAACACGCCGCCCGGCAACGAGAAGCAGGCGGCCAGCAGCGCGGCCAGCTTCATGTCGAAACCGTATTCGCCGATGTAGTACTTGGTCATCCACAGCGCCAGCGCCACGTAGCCGCCGAACACCACCGAGTAGTACTGGCAGTAGCGCCAGACGCGCGGGTCTTTCAGCATGGCGAACTGCGCCGACAAGGTTGCGCGTTGCGTGACGCGGTGCGCCGGGTCGGACGCCGAGAACATCCAGAACAGCACGGCGGTGACGAGCAGCGCCACGGCATACACCTGCGGCACGATGACCCACGCGCCGCCGGCAGCCGCCATCAAGGCCGGCGCCACGAACTTGGTGATGGCTGACCCCGAGTTGCCGGCGCCGAACACGCCCATGGCCAAGCCCTGCTTGTTGCGCGGGAACCAGCGCGCCACGTAGGGCGTGCCGACCGAGAACGAGCCGCCCGTCAGTCCAACGAACAACGCCAGCACCAGAAACTGCCAATACTCGGTGGCATAAGACAGCAGCCAGATCGGCACCACCGCCAACAGCATCAGAATGAAGAACACCGGGCGGCCGCCGTAGCGGTCGGTCCAGATGCCCAGCGGCACCCGCACCAGCGAACCCGTCAGCACCGGCATGGCGGCCAACAGGCCGAACTGCGTTTCGGACAAGCCAAGCTGCGCTTTGATGGGGATGCCCAGCACCGCGAAGATCATCCACACGGCGAAACAGATGGTGAAGGCGAACGTGCTGGAAATCAGAACCCGCATCGGCCTGCCGGACGGGGATGTTGCTGCTGTCATGGTTACTCTCGCTTTGCTCACGAAGACATGTGGCTAGCCTAGGCACGCCGCCCAGCCGCGGCCATTCGCCAGCTGACCATCCGGCCCCTGCCAATGTGTCTAGTCACCCCGGCATCCCGCCTGCGTTTGCGCGGGATCAAGCTTTTTCACTGGCCGCGCGCCGCTGAGCGCATTAATATGCATTTCAAATACACCTTTAAAGGCGAGACACCGCCATGCCCCCGCTACTCACTCTGGAAGAACCCGGATCGCCCGCCAGCCGCCCCCGTCCGCAATGGGCGGCCTTTACCGAAATGGGGTTTCGCCCCCTGTATCTCGCCGGCTGCTTCTGGGCGCTGGTATCCGTCTGGCTATGGGTGCATGCGCCCGGCCGTATCACCGGCCTGCTGGGCGGCGTGTTCTGGCATGCGCACGAAATGTTGTGGGGCTTTGTCGCCACCATCGCCGTGGGCTTTTTGCTGACGGCGGGCGCCAACTGGACGGGCAAGAACCCCTTGCGCGGCAACGCGCTGGCCGGGCTGTGCGGATTGTGGGTCGTGGCGCGTGCCGGGTATCTGGTGCCGGGGCGCACGGCTTTTCTGATCGCGGTGGTGGCGGACCTGGCGTTCTTCGTCTGGGGCGCCGCCGCATTGGGCCGCGCCGTCTGGGTCACGCGCAACCGCCGCAACGCAGGCGTGCCGGTGCTGCTGCTGGGGCTGGCGGCGACCAACGCGCTATATCTTTGGGCCGCCGTCCAGGGCGATTACCTGGCCTTGATGCGCTACTTCAATGCCGGCTTGCTGTGCATGGCGGTGCTGACCTTGCTGATCGCCCGCCGCGTCATTCCGTTTTTCGCCAAGCGCGCGGTGGCCGGGCTGGAAATTCCCCCGCACACGCGTAGCGGCCACTGGCAATTGGGTACGGGCATCGCCGCCATCGTTTGCCTGCTGGCGGGCCAGCCCCGCATTGCCGCGCTGGCGCTGGCCGCCACGGGAGTCATTGCGATGGTGCAATGGCTGTCGTGGAAGCCCTGGGCCGTGCGCCGCGTGCCGCTGCTGTGGATTCTGTATGCCGGTTACGGCGGGCTGGCCATCGGCCTGCTGGTCGGCGCGGCGCACCTGGGCGGCTATGTCATCCGCGCCGCCTGGCCTGCGCATGCCATCGGCGTCGCAGGCTTTTCGGTATTGATTCTGGGCATGGTGACGCGCACCGCGCTCGGCCATCTGGGCCGGCCCTTGCGCACCGACCGCAGCATGGTCGCCAGCTACGTCCTGATGCTGCTGGCCGCCGCACTGCGTTTGGCCGCCCTGCTGCCTACCGTGGCAAGCATCGGCTTGCTGCACGCGTCAACCGCCGCCTGGGTGCTGGCGCTGGGCCTGTACCTGTGGCGCTTCTTTCCGCTGATGATCCGCCCACGTGCAGACGCCGCCCCTGCGGCGGCGTCTGGGTTGCGGGTCGTGCCGGTTGCCCGGCAGACCTGAGCGGCGCGCACCCAGTCGCGCGGGGCGAGACGCGGGAATTACCCTTCGCGGCCTTCGCGGCGTTCAATCGCCGCGATTTCGCGCTTCATCGCCTTCAGCCAGCCCTTGAGCAGCGCCTGGTCTGAAAACTGCATCACCTCGTGTTCCAGTTCGCGGATGTATTCCTGGATGTCTTCGATGTCGGCGTCCAGGTCTTCCAGCACCGTGTCCGGGTCGAACGACGCGAACGGGTCCAGGTCGTAACGCAGTTTGAAGCCCTCTTCCGCGTAGCTGGCTTGATGCAGCACTTCGTCCAGCTGGGCTTGCAGCGTGGCGTTGGCCTTGGCCAGACCGTCGTCGGCCACCTCGCCCACCGGCGTCAGATCCGCTGTGCCCTGCTGGCGGCGCGCCGCTTCCTCGTCTTGCATCGCTTGCCACACCACCGCGTTGGGCGTCGTGCTGCGCGTGGCGGCGCGCGCCACGGCCAAGAGTTCCTCGGCGTCCTCGTCGTCCTCGGCTTGATCCTGGATGATGCGCAGCAATTGCGCGGGCGTGAACGTGGACAGGTCGGTGTCCCGGTCCAGCTCCAGCGCTTCGATCAGTTCGGCCTTCGCGACTTCGGTTTCTTCGACGGCGGCCACATCGTAGTCAGCGCCGCTGTGCTTCTTGTACAGCGTCTTCAGACGCTCGGCGTCGCAGCCAGCTGGCAATTCGCCCTTCTCGGCCAGCAACAGCAATTCTTCCGAAAACTCGGTGACGAGCTCGGACACGAATTCGCGTTCGGCCTTGGACAAGCCCATGTTCTTGTGCGCGTGATCAAAGCACAGCACGAGCTTCATGCGCAGTTCCTGCAACTGGGTTTCCAGCGGCACCAGGCCTTCGGTGTACTTGCGCTGGTACTCGGCTTCCACCGCGCCCCACTGCTGCAACCGGGCGTTTTCCGTCTCAAGCCGGGCCTGAAGACGTTCGAAATATTGACGCGGACTTTCTAGGGAATGTTCGCCCATGGACCTGCTCCTTGCTGACCGGGTATAGAAATTAGCCGCCACTCTAAACGATTCGTGCAAACCCCTCTTGAAAATCTTCATCAATAACGCTAATCATTATTATTAATATAGAATCACGGCTGTCCGCAACACCCTGGAATGGCAGCCTAGATGTCTCTGCCCCCGTTTCACCCCACCTTTGCGGGCCACACTCCTAGACGCAAGCGCTTGTTCCTGATCACCGCCGCTCTGTTGCTGGCTGTGCTGATCGGGGCCGCGTACTGGCTGACAAGAGAAAAAGGCCCGGCAGCTCCCCGCCCTCCCGAATACGGGCAAATTCCCGTGGCGGTCAGCGTGGCGACGGCGCGCGTCGGCCCGCTGCAACGCGATCTGCATGCGCTAGGCACCATCACGCCGCTGTCGCACGTCGTGTTGCGCAGCCAGGTGGATGGCGAATTGATGCGGCTGCACTTCACTGAAGGCCAGGCAGTCACGCGCGGCCAGTTGCTGGCCGAGATCGACGCCCGCCCCTATCAAACCGCGCTGGCCGCCGCCGAAGGCGCGCTGGCTCGCACGCAAGCACTGCTGGACAACGCCCAAGCCGACCTTCAACGCTACCGCAAGCTGGCGCGCCAGGAAGCCGTGGCCGGGCAGCAACTGGACACCGCCGAAGCCCAAGTGCGCGCCTACCTCGCGCAACGCCAATTGAACCGCGCCCAAGTGGCCGACGCGCAGCGCCTGCTTGACCACACCCGTATCGTGGCGCCGCAGGACGGCCGCATCGGGCTGCGCCGCGTCGACGCTGGTAACCATGTACGGGCGAGCGACACCGACGGGCTGACGACGGTGGTGCAGACGATGCCCATTTCCGCGATCTTCAGCATTTCGGAAACGCGGCTCGACATTCTGCGCCGGGCGCAAGCCAAGACCGCCGTGCTGCGCGTAGAAGCCTGGGATGCCGACGACCGCCGCGTGCTGGCCGAAGGCACGCTGGAAGCGCTGGACAATCGCATTCAAACCACCAGCGGCACCGTGCGCCTGCGCGCCCGCTTCGACAACGCCGACGAATCGCTGTTTCCGAATCAGTTCGTGAACATCCGGCTGGCGGTGGTGCAGCAAGACAACGCCGTCACCATTCCGTCGGCCGCCGTGCAGTACGGCTCGGAAGGCGCGTTCGTATTCGTCATTGGCGAGGACACCCGCGCCACCCGCCGCGTGCTGCAACTTGGCCCCGCCAACGCCGGCCGCGTTGTCGTGGAAGCGGGGCTCGCCCCTACCGAACGCGTCGTGGTCGAAGGCGTGGACCGTCTGCATGACGGCCGCGGCGTCCAGATCGTTGAATCCCTAACCTGATTGTTGACCCTGACCCGCGCATGAGCCTGTCACGCCCCTTCATCCTGCGCCCCGTGGCGACGTCCTTCCTGATGATCGCCCTGCTGCTGTCGGGCATTCTGGCCTGGCGCATGCTTCCGGTGGCCGCGCTGCCGCAGGTTGATTACCCCATCATCCAGGTCACGACCCCGTATCCGGGCGCGAGTCCCAACGTGACGGCGCGCGCGGTGACGGCGCCGCTGGAACGGCGCTTCGGGCAGATACCGGGCTTGAAGCAGATGTCGTCCACCAGCGGCAGCGGCATCTCGGTCATCACGCTGCAATTTTCCTTGGATGTATCGCTGGGCGTGGCCGAACAGGAAGTGCAGGCCGCCATCAGCGCCAGCGGGTCGCTGCTGCCCAACGACTTGCCGACGCCGCCCGTCTACCGCAAGGTCAACCCCGCCGACGTGCCGATCCTGACGCTGGCAGTAACGTCTGATTCCCTGCCGCTGCCCAAAGTCTATGACCTAGTCGACACGCGCATGACGCAACGCCTGTCGCAGCTGTCTGGCGTGGGCATGGTGAGCCTGGCCGGCGGCCAGCGGCCCGCCGTGCGCGTGCAGGTCAACCCGATGGCGTTGGCCGCGCGCGGGCTGCAACTGTCTGACGTGCAGGAAGCCATCAGCAAGGCCAATTCCAATCAGCCCAAGGGCAGCTTCGACGGCCCGGTGCGCTCGGTCATCATGGACGCGAACGACCAGCTGCAAAGCGCCGACGAATACCGCGAACTGATCGTGGCCTGGAAGAACGGCGCGCCGGTGCGGCTGGGCCAGGTCGCCACCGTCGAGGACGGCGCTGAAGACCGCTACCTGGCGGCCTGGGTCGACAAACAACCCGCCGTGCTCGTCAACATCCAGCGCCAGCCGGGCGCAAACGTCATCGCCGTGGCCGACCAGGTCAAGGCGCTGCTGCCGCAACTGACCGCCAGCCTGCCGGCCGCCGCCCAGGTCCGCATTCTGACCGACCGTACCGAGAGCATTCGCGCATCAGTACGCGGCGTGCAATGGGAACTGGTCTTCGCCGTGGGCTTGGTTGTGCTGGTGACGTTTCTGTTCCTGCGCAACCTGCCCGCCACGCTGATCCCCAGCCTGGCCGTGCCGCTGTCCTTGATCGGCACGTTCGGCTTCATGCACCTGGCCGGCTTTTCCACCAATAACCTGACGCTGATGGCGCTGACCATCGGCGCGGGTTTCGTCGTGGACGACGCCATCGTCATGCTGGAGAACATTGCCCGTTACCGCGAACAAGGCCATAGCCCGATGTCGGCAGCGTTAAAGGGCGCGGGGCAGATCGGCTTCACGCTGGTGTCGCTGACGCTGTCGCTCATCGCCGTGCTGATTCCGCTGCTGTTCATGGAAGACGTGGTGGGCCGGCTGTTCCGGGAATTTGCTATCACACTGGCCGTCGCCATCCTGATTTCTCTGGCGGTGTCGCTGACGCTCACGCCGATGATGTGCGCGCGCCTGTTGCCCGCACATGTGGAATCCCGCCCCGGTCTGCTGGACCGCATCCAGGCGCGCTATGCCGGCTGGCTGGACGTCACGCTGCGCCATCAGCGCCTGACGCTGCTGGTAATGGTGGGTACGGTGGTGTTGACCGGCCTGCTCTATCTGGCCGTACCTAAAGGGTTTTTCCCGGTGCAGGATGGCGGCGTGCTGCAAGGCGTGACGCAGTCGTCCCAGAGCACGTCGTTTGACGCGATGTCGCGCCGCCAGCAAGCCGTGGCCGCCAGCCTCTTGGCCGACCCCGACGTGGAAAGCCTGTCGTCCTTCATTGGCATCGACGGCATGAACACGACGCTGAACACCGGCCGCCTGCTGATCAACCTGAAGCCCTGGGGCGAACGCAGCGCGCCGCTGGCGGACGTGATGGCGCGGCTGGATGCGCGTGCCCGCGAGGTTCACGGCATTTCGCTCTTTCTGCAACCCGTGCAGGAACTGAACATCGAAGACCGCGTCAGCCGTGGCCAGTTCCAGTTCACCCTGACGTCGCCCGACAGCGCCTTGTTGACGCAATGGAGCCACGCGCTGACGCAGCGCCTGGCCGAGTCGCCCGCGCTGGCCGATGTGTCGACCGACCTGCAAGGCGACGGCCGCCAAGCCTATCTGCAAGTGTCCCGCGACACCGCCGCCCGCCTGGGCGTGACGATGGACGACGTGGTGCAGACGCTGTACAACGCCTTCGGCCAACGCCAGGTGGCGACGCTGTTCACGCAGTCGAACCAATATCGTGTGGTGTTGGAAGTGGACCGTTCCATGGCCGTAAGCCCCGACGCGCTGGAACGCATCCACCTGCAAACCGAAGACGGCCAGGCGATTCCGCTGTCGGCGCTGGCCACCGTCAGCGAACGCGCCGTGCCGCTGGCGGTGAACCACCTGTCGCAATTTCCGGCGGTGAACCTGTCGTTCAACCTGCCGCCGGGCGGTTCGCTGGGCGAAGCCATCGCCGCCATTGAAGCCGCCAAGCAAGACATCGCCATGCCGCCCAGCGTGGAACTGCGCCTGCAAGGCGCGGCGTCGGCGTTCCAGGCGTCGTTGTCGAACACGCTGTGGCTGATGCTGGCCGCTGTCGTCACCATGTATCTGGTGCTGGGCATGCTGTATGAAAGCGCCATCCACCCCATCACCATTCTGTCGACGCTGCCGTCAGCCACCGTGGGTGCGTTGCTGGCGTTGCTGATCACGGGCCGGCCGCTGGATCTGATTGCCGTGATCGGCATCATTTTGCTGATCGGCCTGGTGAAAAAGAACGGCATCATGATGGTGGACTTCGCGCTGGAAGCCGAACGCACGCGCGGGCTGGCGCCGCAAGCCGCCATCCGCGAAGCGGCGCTGCTGCGCCTGCGCCCCATTCTGATGACCACACTGGCCGCCTTGTTCGGCGCGTTGCCGCTGATGCTGGCCACCGGCTCCGGCGCGGAACTGCGCCAGCCGCTGGGCTGGGTCATGGTGGGCGGGCTGCTGGTCAGCCAGGTGCTGACGCTGTTCACGACGCCGGCCGTGTATCTGTTCTTTCACCGGCTGGGGCAACGGCGCGGTGTTCCCACCCACCCCACCACCCCCGCCACGCCAACCGCCCGCGCTGACGGGTCCGACGCATGATCCGGGCCTTGCTGCACCGCCCGGTCGCCTGCATCTTCCTGGCGATCGCATTGACGTTGCTGGGCGCCGTCGCCTGGCGGCTGCTGCCCGTGTCGCCGCTGCCCCAAGTCGACTTCCCCACCATTGAGGTGCGCGCCGAGTTACCCGGCGCCAGCCCCGAAAGCATGGCCAGCACCGTGGCCGCGCCGCTGGAACGGGCGCTGGGCAGCATCGCGGGCGTCAGCGCCATGACCTCGTCCAGCAACCAGGGCGCCACCCGCGTGCAGTTGCAGTTCGACCTGGACCGCGACATCAACGAAGCCGCCCGCGACGTGCAAGCCGCCATCAATGCGGCGCGCGCCGAGCTTCCGGCCGGCATGCCGGGCAACCCCACGTACCGCAAGGTCAACCCGTCGCAAGCGCCCATCATGGCGCTGGCGCTCAGTTCCGCCACCCGCCCAGCCGGCCAGCTGTATGACCTGGGTTCGACCGTGTTGGCGCAAAAGCTGTCGCAAATCAATGGCGTAGGCGAAGTGACCATGGGCGGCAGCTCGCTGCCCGCCGTGCGTGTGCAGGTCAACCCCAACGCGCTGGCCCATTACGGCGTGGCGCTGGACGACGTGCGCCAAGCCATCTCAAACGCCGCGCCGATGCGCCCACTAGGCCAGTTGGATTCGGCCGGCCAGCGCTGGGAAGTCGGCACGCCCGAGCAGCCCCGCACCGCGCATGACTACAACAGCCTGATCGTGCGCCACGAAGACGGCGCGGTGATCCGGCTATCGCAAGTGGCCAAGGTCAGTGATTCCGTCGAAAACCGCTATAGCAGCGGCTTTCACAACCACAACCCGGCCGTGGTGCTGACGATCAGCCGCCAGACCGGCGCCAACATCATTGAAACCATCGGCGCCATCAACGACGCCTTGCCCGGCTTGCGCGCGCTGATGCCCGCCGACGTGGACCTGACCGTGGCGCTGGACCGCTCACCCGGCATCAACGCCACGCTGCGCGAAGCCCACATCACGCTGGCGCTGGCGACGGCGCTGGTCATCCTGGTGGTGTGGCTGTTCCTGGGCAATGCGCGCGCGGCAGCGATTCCCAGCGTAGCGATTCCGGTGTGCCTGATCGCCACCTTCGCCGTCATGTACCTGTTTGGCTTTTCGCTGAACAACCTGTCGCTGATGGCGCTGATCGTGGCCGCCGGCCTGGTGGTGGATGACGCCATCGTGGTGCTGGAGAATATCTCGCGCCACATCGAACGTGGCCTGTCTCCCCGCCAGGCCGCCCTGCGCGGCGTGCGCGAAGTGGGCTTCACGCTGGTCGCCATGACGCTGGCGCTAAGCGTCGTGTTCGTGTCCATCCTGTTCATGGGCGGCCTGGTCGAACGGCTGTTCCGCGAATTTTCGATCACGCTGGTGGCCGCCACGGTGATTTCGCTGGTGGTCTCGGTGGCGATCATTCCCGCGCTCTGCGCCCGCTGGCTCAAACCGGGGGGGCATCCGGCCACGCCTGCAACGGGTGCCGGCCCATCGCCTCACCCGCCCCGCCCGTCCCGCATGCAAGCCGCCTTCGGCCGCGCGCACGCTTGGTACGGCAAGTCCCTCACGCGCGTGCTGGGTCATGCGCGCCTGACCTTGTTGCTGCTGGCTGGCGTCGTTGGCTTGAACGTCTACCTCTATATAGAAGCGCCCAAGGGCTTCCTGCCGGTGCAAGACACCGGGCAGCTGATGGGTTTCGTACGCGGCGATGACGGTTTCTCTTTCCAGGTCATGCAGCCCAAGATTGATCAATACCGCCAACTGGTGCTGAAGCACCCGGCCGTGCAAGACGTCATCGGCTACAACGGCGGCGGCCTGGGCATCAGCAATTCACTGTTCCTGATCCGGCTCAAGCCCGTGGCCGAACGCGGTGAATCATCCACCGCCGTCATCAACTGGCTGCGCACGAATGCGCCCGCCGTGCCGGGCGGCATGTTCTTTTTGAACGTAGACCAGGACTTGCGGATGCCCGGCGGGTTCGGCAATTCCGGCGACCACGAACTGGCCATCATGGCCAGCGACGTGCCGGCGCTGCGGCAATGGTCGCGCAAGATTTCCAAGGCCATGCAAGACATCCCCGAACTGCGCGATGTGGACGCCGAAGGCGACGGCGCCACGCAGCAGGTCGTGATCAACATCGACCGCAGCGCAGCGCAACGGCTGGGCGTGGACATGAACACGATCAGCAGCGTGCTCAGCAACTCATTCAGCCAGCGCCAGGTCGCCACGTTGTACGACGCCATGAACCAGTACCGCGTGGTGCTGGAGCTGGACCCCCGCTACACGGAAGACCCCGAGGTGCTGGAACAGGTGTACGTCGTGGCTGCCGACGGCACACGCGTGCCGCTGACCGCATTCGCCACGTATGACAACGGGCTGGTCAATGACCGCGTCTTCCACGACGGGCTGTTCGCCGCCGTGGGGGTGGGTTTCTCGCTGGCGCCGGGCGTGTCGCTGGAGCAAGGGTTGGCCGCCATCGACGCCACCCTGGCCAAGCTGATGGTGCCCTCCACAATCCAGACGCGGCTGGGCGGCGACGCCCGCAACTTCCAGCAAAGCCTGCAAGACCAGCCCTGGCTGATCCTGGCGGTGCTGGTCGCCATCTATCTGGTGCTGGGCATCCTGTATGAAAGCCCGCTGCATCCGCTGACGATTTTGTCGACATTGCCCTCGGCGGGCGTCGGCGCGCTGCTGGCGTTGCGCCTTGCCAACATCGAGTTCACCCTGATTGCGCTGCTAGGCCTGTTCCTGCTTGTCGGCATCGTTATGAAGAACGCCATTTTGATGATTGACTTTGCGCTCAGCCTGGAACGGCGTGAAGGGCTGACGCCCGAACAGGCGATTCACCGCGCCGCGATGCTGCGCCTGCGCCCCATTGTGATGACCAATTTGGCGGGACTTCTAGGCGCTTTGCCTCTGGTATTGGGCATGGGCGAAGGGTCCGAGCTGCGACGCCCGCTGGGCATCGCCATCGTCGGCGGATTAATGATCAGCCAGTTCCTGACGCTCTATACGACACCCATTGTTTATTTGGGGCTGGAGCGATTACGGCTGAAATGGCGCGGCGCACGCAACGGTGCAACCGCATAAACCGCGGCCCATTCCGATAGGCTGATCGCACTAGGTCAGCCGCACGCAACCTGCGCCCCAATTTACGGAGCAGCCATGGTAATGTCGCTGCGTGTATTCCGACATTGAACGCAATAAAAAGGAATATGCACGCGCCGCGCTGTCAGCCCTTCCTTTGAGACCATTGAACAGCGCGTTGTTTCACCGACCCAGATTCACCGATGCCTAATACGCTGTTTGCCTGGTCCACAAGGCCAAAGAGACCATGATTCTCCAGACGGAATTTCCCATTGTGGGTATTGGCGCATCCGCCGGCGGTATCGAAGCGCTTGAAGGGTTCTTCCGCGGCGTGCCTCCCGAGCCCGGGCTGGCTTTTGTGGTGCTGACCCACCTGAGTCCCACGCGCGAAAGCCATCTGCCGGAAGTCATTCAGCGATACACGGCAATGACCGTGCAAACCGCGGAGCAAGACATGCCGGTGATGGTCAATAACGTGTACGTGCTGCCCGCCGATGCCGTCATGTCGATTCATGAAGGCCGCCTGCGGCTGCGCAAACGCATGCCCGAGCAACGTGGCCCCCGCCCGATCGACCTGTTTTTTTCATCGCTGGCGCTGGACATCGGCGACTTCGCCGCAGGCGTCGTGCTTTCGGGCGGCGATTCGGACGGCACCCTTGGCATCAAGACGATCAAGGAACACGGCGGCCTGACGCTCGCGCAAGCGCCCGACGGCTTCGGCCCCAGCAGCCCGGAAATGCCGGGCAGCGCCATTGCATCGGGCATGGTGGACTTCATCGTTCCCGCCGATCAAATGGGCGCCAAGCTGATCACCTTCGCGGCAGGGTTGAGCCATCTTGATGACCTGAACGGCGATGACGCCCAAGGCCAGGAGCGCGTGCAGCTCGAAGCCGCCAAGAACGAAATCTATGGCTTGTTGCGCACGCGCATCGGCCACGATTTCAGCGGCTACAAGAGCAAGACGTTCATGCGCCGGGTGCAACGGCGCATGAATGTCAATCAGGTGCCGACGATCAGCGCGTATATCGATTTCCTGAAGCAAGAACCGCAAGAATCGGGCGCCCTGTTTCGCGACTTGCTGATCAGCGTGACCAACTTCTTTCGCGATGCCGACGCCTTCAATGCGTTGCAGAATCTGGTCATTCCTCAGTTGCTGGAGGGCCGGGGCGCCACGGAAACGGTGCGCGTCTGGGTGCCGGGTTGCGCGACGGGCGAAGAGGTCTATTCCCTGGCCATCTTGTTGCGCGAGCACATGGACACCCTGGCCGTCGTGCCGCGCGTGCAGCTCTTTGCCACCGACATTGATGACCGGGCGCTGGCCGTTGCCCGCGCCGCGCGCTACCCCGGGGCGCTGCTTGAAGACGTATCGCCTGAACGGCGCCGCCGCTTTTTCATCGCCGACGGCGACTCATTCGTCGTCAGCAAGCAAATACGCGATCTCTGCATTTTTTCGCCGCATAACGTGCTGCGCGATCCGCCCTTTTCCCGCATCGACCTGGTGTCGTGCCGCAACCTGCTGATCTATTTCGGCGCGGGTATTCAAAAGCAGGTCATTCCGACATTCCATTATTCCCTGCGTCCGGGCGGTTATTTATTCCTGGGCATGTCGGAAAATGTCACGCAATTCAGCGACCTGTTCTCACCCGCAGATAAGAAGCACCGGATTTTTCAGCGCCGACCCGATATCGGCGCTCCGCCCCGACCTTTTATGGCGCTGCCCTCCATGCATAAATCGGACCCGCCTCCAGCTGGCCACCGCCGCACGTCGACGGCGGCATCCGCGTTGCGCCACTCGGTGGACAGCCAGGTGCTGGCGCGGCACGCCCCGCCGCATGTTCTGGTGGATAGCAGCGGTGACATCGTTTATTACTCAGGGCGCACCGGCAAATACCTTGAGGCGGCGGCCGGCGTGCCTACGCGCCAGGTGCTGACTTTGGCACGCAAGGGGCTGCGTCTGGACTTGCGCACCCTGTTGACTGAAGCCGCCGACTCCGGCTTGACGGCCATACGTGAAAACGTTTCCGTCGAGGGCGAAGACGGCCGCGTCCAGCAGGTGACGTTGACCGTGGAGCCGCTGGCCGACCACAAGGAAGGCGAATCGCTCTTCCTGATTCTGTTTACCGATCAGGGGCCGTCGCTGCCCCCCGACGCCGCCGCTGCGCAGACCCAATTCACGCAGGAAGGCGCGGCCAAGCAGATTGAGCTGGAACTGCGCGACACCCGCGAACGGTTGCAGTCCATGATCGAAGAGTACGAAACCGCGCTTGAGGAATTGAAGTCGTCCAACGAAGAGCTGGTGTCCGTGAACGAGGAATTCCAGTCCACCAATGAAGAACTGGAAGCCTCCAAGGAAGAACTGGTATCGCTCAATGAAGAGCTGCACACGGTCAACGCCGAGCTGCACGGCAAGGTCGACGAACTGGACCGCAGCAACAGCGACCTGCACAACCTGTTTGAAAGCACCGCCATCGCGACCCTGTTCCTGGACCGCGACCTGATCATCCGTAGTTTCACGCCGGCCATGGGCGATGTCTTCAACATCCTGCCCACGGACTGCGGCCGCCCGATCACCGACCTGGCCAGCCGCTTTGACCTGCCTTCGTTCGCCAACGATATCGCCCAGGTCTACACCCACTACAAGCCCATCGAACGCCGCATCGCCGGCACCCTGGACGGCAAACACTATCTGCTGCGCCTGGTGCCGTACCGCAGCAGCGACAGCCAGGTCGACGGCGTGGTCGTGACCTTTATCGACATCACCCTCATCACCCGGGCCGAACGACGCCACCGCGTGCTGATCTCGGAACTTCAACACCGCACGCGCAATCTGCTGGCGCTGGTGCAAAGCGTGGCGCGGCGCACGCTGGGCGAAGGTGAACCCTTCCAGCGATTCGACACCCGGCTGGCGGCGCTTGGCCGCGTGCAGGGCCTGCTCAGCGAATCCAATGGCGAAAAGATCGAGTTCGGCGGTGTGTTGCGCCGCGAACTTGATGCGCTGGGCAACGAACGTCAGATCACGACGAGCGGGCCCGCGGTGCATATCAGCCCTGAACGTATCCAGACCCTGGCGCTGGCCGTGCACGAGCTGGCCACCAACGCCATCAAATACGGCGCGCTGCGCTATGAATCGGGCAAGCTGGACGTCAAATGGCGCACCGAGCACGGCGACAAGGATAAAGATCACCTGATTCTTGTGTGGACGGAATCCGGTTTGCCCGAGCCCCCCGACGCCACCCGCCGCGGATATGGCCGCGAGCTCATCGAACAGGCGCTGGCGTTTACGCTGCGCGCCAAAACATCAATGGAATTCCGGCAGGATGGCATCACTTGCCGGATCGACATGCCGCTGGAAGCCTGTGATGATGCCGCTGATCACGCCCAGCCTTGAGCGTCAGCCACCTCGGGCGAGCGGGGCGCCGCCGTCAGGCGCTCCGCCATGAAGGCCATGAACTCCCGCGCCAGCGTGGGCAGTGTTCTGCCCTGCAAGGTCAGCATCTGAATGCTACGCTGCCGCATCTCTGGGTTTGTGAACGGCACGCCTGCGAGCTTTTCTCCGCCGCCGTGACCCAGCAGCGTCAGGTAGCCCGATAGCGCCACGATCCGGCTGCCCGGCAACATCGGCAGAAACGCGGCCGAATGGTTCGACACATACGCGGGTTCGATATGCAGGCCCGCGTTCGCACAGGCCGAATCGAAAAGCTGCCGCACCGTCGTGCCGTGGTCGCCCACCGACAAAGGGTATTCCGACAGCTCGCGCATGTTGATGCTGCGCCGGCCCGCCAAGGGATGGTTGCGGCACATGACCGCGTAGACGGGTGCGCGCGTCAGCAGCTCGGTTTTCAGGCGGTCATCTTGCGCCGTGGTGTAGCGCAACGCGATCTGCGACAGGCCTTCCAGGATGTGCCGCGTCACCTCTTCCGGGCGGTCCACATGTAAATGAAAGCGCGCCTCGGGCCGCACGCGCTTGAATTCCGCCATGCTCAGCGGCAGAAAGCGGTGGGCGAACCCTTCCGTGCAGGCCAGCCGGATGGTGACGTCGCCCAGATGTCCGCGCTGCCGGATCTGCGTGGTGACGCGGTCGGCCTCCAGCGCCGCCGCGTTCGCGTAAGCCGCCAGTTGCCGGCCGGCTTCGCTGAGTTCCATGCCGCGCGCCTGGCGTTCAAACAGCACGATGCCCAGGCTGTCTTCCAGCTTGGCGATCTGCCGGCTGACGGCGGACGCCGCCACGTGCTGCGCGCTGGCCGCGCCCGCGATGGAGCCGCAGCGCGCTACCTCCAGGAAGTACCTCAAGGCCAAAGAAATCATCACGCCTCCTAAAGACATGCCTTAAAGGCAATGCAAAGATGCTAATTATCTAATTGTGGCATGTCGTGAAGCGTAATAACTTTGTGCATCTTTTGCTATCCAGAGAGCCGCAGTGAATCGCGAACAAGCCGTCCTTCAAGCCGTACAAGCCTATGACAACGGCGCGTTGCTCGCCGCGCTGACGCGACGGGTGGCTTACGCCACGGAAAGCGAAGTGCCCGAACAGGCCCCGGCGCAGCATGCCTATCTGAATGAAGACCTGATCCCGCTGCTGACCGAACTGGGCTTTTCCTGTGAGGTGCATGCCAACCCTGCGGGCGTTGACTTGCCCATCCTGGTGGCGCGCCGCGTTGAGGCCGCCGGCCTGCCGACCGTGCTGATGTACGGCCACGGCGACGTCGTGCGCGGCAACGCCGCCAAATGGGAAGCGGGGCGCGACCCGTGGCGCTTGCAGGTCGAAGGCGACCGCTGGTACGGGCGCGGTACGGCCGACAACAAGGGCCAGCACACGATCAACCTGGAAGCCATGCGCCAAGTGATTGCGGCGCGCGACGGCAAGCTGGGCTTCAACACCACGTGGCTGATCGAAACCGGTGAAGAAGCCGGCTCGCCGGGCCTTGCCGCCTTTTGCGAGGCGCAGCGCGACGCCCTGGCCGCCGATGTGTTCATTGCCAGCGACGGCCCGCGCCTGAACGCCGAACGCCCCACCCTGTTCATGGGGTCACGCGGTGCGGTGAATTTTGAATTGAAGCTGCGTGCGCGAGAACGCGGCTATCACTCCGGCAACTGGGGCGGCCTGCTGGCCAACCCGGCCATCATCCTGATGCACGCCATCGGCACCTTGGTGGACGCGAATGGCCGGATCACCGTTCCCGGCTTGCGCCCGCCCCCCATTCCCGGCGCCGTTGCCGGCGCGCTGGCCGACCTGGAAGTGGGCGGCGGCGCGGACGACCCCGAGATCAATGCGTGGTGGGGCGAGCCGGGCCTGTCCGCACCCGAAAAAGTATTCGGCTGGAACAGCCTGGACGTGCTGACTTTCGGCGCGGGCGACCCCGCCAAACCCGTCAACGCCATTCCGCCCGAAGCCGTGGCCTGGTGCCAACTGCGCTTTGTGGTGGGCACCGACTGGCGCGCGCTGGAAACCCATGTGCGCGAACACCTGCGCCAAGGCGGCTTTGAAGACGTGCAAGTGCGCATCGGCATGCAGGCGGGTGCGACCCGCCTGTCGCCCGACAACGCCTGGGTGCGCTGGGCGGCCACGTCGCTGGAACGCACAACCGGCAAGCGGCCCGCGCTGCTGCCGAACCTGGGCGGCTCGCTGCCCAATGATATTTTTGCCGACCAACTGGGCTTGCCCACCTTGTGGGTGCCGCATTCGTACCCGGCCTGCGCACAGCATGCGCCCAACGAACATTTGCTGGGCAGCGTGGCGCGTGAAGGGCTGGCCATCATGGCCGGCTTGTTCTGGGACTTGGGCGAGCAGGGCTCCACCCTGTGCGCATCCGCCCAGCCTGCCCGCGCTGCCGCCTGAATTGCTTGATCCGATTTCCCCTGACTGACCGAGAGCGTTGCAATGACCGCTAGATTTTGTGCCGCCGTGATGGCGTTCAACCTTGCCGTTGCCGCGTATGCGGGCGATGCGCACGCCGCCTACCCTGAACAGCCGATCAAGATCGTTGTGCCGTTCACCCCGGGCGGCGCGACCGACGCCGTGGCTCGCTTGCTGGCCAACAAGCTGTCGGGCAGCCTGGGGCAATCGGTCATCGTCGAGAACCGCCCGGGCGCGTCTACCGTGATCGGCGCGGATGCCGTGGCGCGCGCCCAGCCTGATGGCTACACGCTGCTGCTGTCGGGCAGCACCACGTACACCGTGCTGCCGGCGCTGAAGGCGTCCCTGCCCTACGACCCGATGCACAGCTACGAACACATCGCCATCGTCGCCATGGCGCCCGTAGTGCTGCTGGCGCAGAACGGCCTGGCGGCCACCACCGTGCAGCAAGCCGCCACGCTGGCCAAACAGCAAAGCGACAAGGGCGGGCTGATGTACGGCACGTTCGGCCCGGGCTCCGCGCCGCACCTGGCGGGTGAAATGTTTGCCGAAGCCGTGGGCGCGAAGATGATGCCGGTGCCTTACAAGGGCAGCGCGCAGCTCATCACCGCGATGATCGGCGGCGAGGTGGCGCTGGGCGTCGACACCGTGTCGTCCGCCGCGCCGCAAGTGCGCGCCGGCAAGGTGCGCGCGCTGGCCGTTACCGGCGAGCATCGCGTGCCGCAACTGCCCGACGTGCCGACCTTTGCCGAAGCCGGCATTCCCGAAGTGTCTTTCGTGGGCTGGTACGCGCTGGCGGCACCTGCCCGCACGCCCGCGCCGGTCGTTGACACGCTGAACCGCGCGGTCGAAAAAATCATGCAAGACCCGCAAGTGCGCAAGGCGGTCACCGACCTGGCGCTGGAGCCCGTGTTCCTGCCGGGCCAGGCGTTCCAGGCGCAGATCGCAAAAGAACTGCGCACCTTCGGCGACGTGGCCAAGCGGGCCGACATCAAGCTGGATTGAAGCTAAGTTTGATTCAACCGCCGGGGCGGCGTCCGCCCCGGCGTTTTGCCGATCAATACTTGTAGCTCACGCCCAGCATGGCGGAGAACGGCGCGCCGTAGTAATTGCTGTAGACGTTCGTGCTGGCGTAGTACTTCTTGTCCAGCACGTTGTTCAGGTTCAGCGTGGCCGACCATTGGCGGTTGAACTGGTAGCGCGCCATCAGGTCCACCAGCGCATAGCTGCTTTGCGACGATTCATACATCACCCGGCCCGGCCCGCGCGCGGCATAGCTGCTGCCGCTTTCCCAGCGCACGCCGCCGCCCACGGTCAGCGCGCTCAGGTCGCCCGGCAGCCGGTACGTGGTGTAGAGCTTCACGCCATGGCGCGGCAAACCCACTTGCGTGATGAAGCCTTGGGGCAGGCGGCGGTCCACATACGCGTAGGACAGCTGCATCTGCCAGCCCGGCGTCAGCTCGCCGCTGAGCTCGGCTTCCACGCCGCGCATCTCGGCGCCGTCCGCCGCCACGTAGGCGTTGTCGCCATTGGGCGCCAGCATGTCGCCGTCCAGCATGGCGTAGTTGTCTTGACGCGTGCGGAACAAGGCCAGCGAGCCATTCAAGCGGCCATCCATGAAGGCCGACTTCACCCCGACTTCCACCGTGTTGCCCTTGATGGGCGCCAGCACGCTGCCTGACACGGTCTGCGCCTGTTGCGGCTGGAAGATGCTGGTGTAGCTGGCGTAGACGGACACGTCGCGGCTCAGGTCATAGACCACGCCGGCGTACGGCGTATAGACGCCTTGTTCGCGCATGTCGTCCGGGTAAGACGAGCCGTCGTTATAGGCGTAGGACGCTTGCTGGTCCCACCAGGTGACGCGCGAGCCCAGCACCAGCGACAAGGCATCCGTCGGGCGCAGGCGCAGCGCGCCGTAAATCGACGACTGCTTCTCGGTGTAGTAGCGCTTGCCGGTAGTTTGCCAATCGGGTTCGGGCATGTCGCCGTTCCACTGGCGGATATCGGGAATGGCCGGGTTGTAGCCCGGCGCCGTCCACAAGGGGTACATGTCGTAGTCGCCCCGGGTGCGCGACGCGTTCACGCCCACCACCAGATCGTGCTGACGGCCAAAGGCGTCGAATGCGCCCGTCAAACTCGCGTCCACGGCGTTCTGGGTTTTGGGGATGGGCCACTTGGCCACCCACACGGATGCGCCCTGCCCTGTTTCCGGGTTGGCCCAGCCGTTGCTGCTGAACCAGCCGTAAGTGCGGTCGTTGTCGTCGCTGGTGCGCGACACGGTCAGCGAGCCCTTCCACAGCGGCGCAAATTCATGGTCCAGCGTGGCGAACACGTTGTAGCGCGTGCGTTCCTGGCGGCTCCAGTTGGTGGCCGAATTGAAGCGCTGCGGGAAATCGGTTTCGGTGCCATCGGCGTAGACGCTGGGAAAGCCGAAGTACGAGCACGCCGTGCATTTCTTGCGCTGGTATTCCGCGCCCAGCGTCAGCATGGTGCGTTCGGCCAGATCCGCTTCGACCACGCCGTACAGCATTTGCGAGTCTTGCTTCACGCGGTCGATGAACGAACCGCCTTCCTGCCACGCGCCGACCAGCCGGCCGCGCAACTTGCCCGACTCGTCCAGCGGGCTGCCCAGATCGAACTCGGTGCGTTTGTAGTCCCAAGAGCCCACGGCAACGCCCACACCGGCCTCGAATTCCCGCGTGGGCCGCTTGCGCACCAGGTTGATCGACGCCGCCGGATTGCCCGCGCCGCTTAGCAGGCCGGTCGAGCCGCGCACGACTTCAATGCGGTCATACAGCGCGGTGTCCAGGCCCAGAGCATTGAAGTCCTTATGGGTAGGCACGCCGTCCACCTGCATGTTGGTGACTTCCATGCCGCGCGCGTACAAGCCCTTTTCGTTGTCGTCGGCAGAGCCCTTCTTCTTGAACGTCAGACCAGGCGTGTTGGCGATAACGTCTTCCAGCGTATTCAGCCCTTGGTCCGTAATGCGCTGTCGCGTCATCACCGATACCGATTGCGGCGTCTCGCGCAGCGTCATCGGCAGCTTGGTGGCCGTGGTCGACAAGCCCACCGTGTACGAGTCCGTGCCTTCGCTGGGGCCGGGTTCGCGCGAGCCCAGCACTTCAACCGGCGCCAGCGTCTGCGCGCCCGCAACGCGCAAGCCGTAGTTGTTGCCGCCCTGGCTGACGGCTTCCAGGCCCGTGCCAGACAGCATCGCCGCCAGACCCGAGGCCACGCCGTAATCACCTTGCAGGCCGGGGCTTTGCTTGCCCTGCGTGAGTTGCGCGTCAAACGACAGCACCACGCCGGCCTGCGCCGCAAAGCGGCTAAGCGCCAGGCCCAGCGGGCCGGCCGGCACTTCAAAGCGGCGCGCGGCGTCTGCCGCGGGCACGGGTTGCGCGGGTTGCGCAAGCGCCTGCGGCGCGGCGGACAGCGCCATCAGCGCAACGAACACGGCGCGCGCAATCGGCGCCAACGCGCCCGGAGGGCAATGGGAGTGTGGGGTGAAAGGCATAAGTGCTCAGGTTTTCCGTGAATCAAATCCGACGTATTCCCTGCTAAGTCGGACGAGATCGGAAAAAGGACAATGCCTGACGAAAAAAAAATGAAAATCAATCAGCCACCGCGCGCCACGACCCGGGTGTAGTAGCGGGTGAAGCGCGATACGCGCACCGGCAGCGCGCGTTCGACGGCGGCCAGGGCATGGTCGGTGTCATCAATGGGAAAAGCGCCCGACACGCGCAGCGCCGCGACCGCGGCATCACAGCTCAAACGGCCGGGGCGGTAGCGGTCAAGATGGCTGATGAAGTCGTCCAGGCGCCAGTTGTCGACGATGAGCAGGCCGCGCGTCCAGGCGTCGGGTTCGCCAGTGATGGCGCCCGCAAAGTGGGCACCTGCCGGTTCCAGCAGGCCTTGTTCGCCCGCGTTCAACGTCAGCGGCGCGCCGCCTGCGGCGGGTTCCAGCACCACGGCGTGTCGCAGCACCGCGACTTGCGTTGCGGCGTCCTGGCGGTTGACGGTGAAGCGGGTGCCCAACGGGCGTACCGTGCCGTGCAACGTAGTCACCCGCAGCGGCGGCAAGCCGCGCGCGGCGTGTTCGGTATCGATCAAAATTTCGCCCGCGTGAACGGTAATGTGCCGGCCGCGCGCGTCGATGGCCACGTCCACCGCGCTGGCGCTGTCCAGCCACAACTGCGTGCCATCGGCCAGCAACAGTTCGCGGCGCTCGCCTGCGCCCATGCGGTAGTCGGCCAAGTAGTTGGCCCATAGCCGCTCGACGGGCATCGTGCGCCACGCCAGCACGCCGCCCGCGCCCAGCAGCGCCACCGCGCCCAAGCCCTTGCGCAATGCCGCGCGGCGGTGGGCAAAATGGCGGTCAGCGCGGCTTAGGGTATCGGCCGCCAGCCGCGCAGGCGCCGCGCCCAGCGTGCCGCGCAGATGCTCAACCTGGCGCCAGACGCGCGCGTGTTCGGGGTCGGCGGCCAGCCAACGGCGGTGCGCCGCCACGTCGGCCGCGCTGACGTCGTCTGCGCACAGGCGCGCATACCATTGCGCGGCGGCGGAGATTGCCGGGTTCGCCATAGCCGCCTAGTGCCTTTCCAACGCGTAGACGAGGCAGTGCTCCGTCGCGCGCGCCATGTATTTTTTAACGGAGCTGACCGTCACGCCTAGTTGGGCGGCGATGTCGGCATAGCTTGCCCCTTCCAACTGAGACATCAGGAACGCGCGCCGCACCTTGTCGCCCAGCCCATGCAGCATGGCGTCTATTTCGCGGATGGTTTCCAGCAGAATGGCCTGCGTCTCGGGCGACATGGCGGTGGCTTCAGGCTGCTGGGCCAGCGTTTCCAGCCACGCGCGCTCAAGCACCTGACGGCGGATGTGATCCACCAGCGTGCGTTGCGCCACCGTCGCCAGAAAACTGCGCGGCTGGCGCACGCCTTGCAGCTGCGCCAGCGACGCAGGCGATGCCAGCAGGCGCAGAAACGTGTCTTGCGCCAAGTCAGCCGCTTCGGCCGGCACGCTCAGGCGACGCAGCAGCCAGCCGCGCAGCCAGCCATGATGGTCGCGATAGAGCAAACCGAGCTCCCGGTGCTCCAGGGATTCCGATGACGACATGGACGTAGCGCGACCGCTTTCTGAATTTTGGAAATGGGAATTGTAATCATTATTGATGATGGCGGGCAATGGAGAATCACCTCCGCCCGCCATCTCCCTTTCCCGCCGGTGCGCCTGGCGTACCGGCTCATACCGCGCGCTTGCCGTGGCAGCCGATACCGCGCGTGCCGTGGCCCCCGCCACGGCACGCCGGCGTTGCGCCCTATACCGCGGGCGGCGTCGTCTCGCGTTCAGGATGCCGGTGCTTGGCCAGCGCCTCGATGAACGCCGCCGCGCTCTTTGCCGGCGCGCCGCCTCCCATCAACAGGCCGCCATCGCCTTCGTCCGGGGCAATGCCTGCCGCCCCGAACACCTGCGCGCCCTGCCCCAGGCCCAACAAGGTCTTGCCATGGCGGAAGGCGTCGCGCAGGAACTCCAGCGCACGGCCGTCGGCCTGCAAACGCTTCGCTGCCGCGTCGCCCCCCGGCACCACCGCGCCGTCGAACAGGCCCGACGGGTGATTGTCCAGCGAAGCATCGGCGTCCAGCGCGCTGCCGTCTTCGGCTTGCAGCGGCCCGATACGCTGCCCCACCAGCCGCACCACCACGCCTGCCTTGATCAGCGTTTGCGCCACGGCCGACACCGCCTGGCCATCTACGCCTTCGGCCACCAGGATGGCGACCTTGCGCGTGGCCACGCCGCCGTCCCCCGGCCTGGCCGTCAGCGATAACGTCGGGGACGTTTCCACTTCGGGCTTGGGCGGCTTTGGCATCGCACGGGGCAAGGGCTCGGGCAAAGGCATGCCCAACTGGTCGGCCACGGCCTGCGCCAAGTCGTCCGACACGTTGCGCAGCGACGCCACCATGCGCTGCCGGATGGCCGGCACCGTCAGCTTGCTCAATTCAAAAGCAAACGCGTTGATGATGTGGCGCTGTTCCCAGTCCGTCTGGCTGTTGAAGAACAGCGTGGCCTGGTTGTAATGCTCGGCGAATTTCTCGGGATGGCCGCGCAGCTCGTCGCCGGTTTCAGGTTCGGGGAACGAGACAAAGCCGTCCATGCCCGCCTGGAACGGGCAGCCGCCCCCCAGCGAATTGGGCTCATATGACACGCGGCCACGGTGGATGGCCTGGCGATGCATGCCGTCGCGCTGGTTGTTGTGCACCGGCGCCAGCGGCGCGTTGATGGGAATCTCGTGAAAATTCGGGCCGCCCAGCCGCGAAATCTGCGTGTCCACATACGAATGGATGCGCCCGGCCAGCAGCGGGTCGTTCGTGAAGTCCAGGCCCGGCACGACGTGCGCGGTACAGAACGCCACCTGCTCGGTCTCGGCGAAGAAATTGTCGGGGTTGCGGTCCAGCACCATGCGGCCGATGGGCCGCACCGGCACCAGCTCTTCAGGCACGATCTTGGTGGCGTCCAGCACGTCGAAGCTGAATTTCGCCGCCTCTTCCTCGGTGAAGACCTGCACGCCCAGCTCCCATTCGGGGCCGTTGCCGCCGTCGATGGCTTCCCAGAGGTCGCGGCGGTGGAAGTCGGGGTCGGCCCCCGACACCTTGACGGCCTCGTCCCACACTTGCGAATGCGTGCCCAGCACCGGGTTCCAATGGAACTTCACCAGCCGCGATTCGCCCTGCGCGTTGACGAAGCGGAAGGTATGGACCCCAAAGCCCTGCATCATGCGGTAGCTGCGCGGAATGCCGCGATCAGACATCACCCACATCAGCATGTGCGTGGATTCCGGCATCAGCGACACGAAGTCCCAGAACGTATCGTGCGCCGACGCCGCCTGCGGCATGCCATGGTGCGGCTCGGCCTTTACCGCGTGCACCAGGTCGGGAAACTTCATCGCGTCCTGGATGAAGAAGACGGGGATGTTGTTGCCCACCAGATCCCAGTTGCCCTCGTCGGTGTAGAACTTCACGGCAAAACCGCGCACGTCGCGCGCCGTGTCCTTCGACCCGCGTTCGCCTGCCACCGTCGAGAAGCGGACGAACACCGGCGTGCGCTTGCCCTTTTCGGCAAAGAGCGAGGCGGCGGTCAGGTCGGTCAGCGGTTCATAACATTCGAAATAGCCATGCGCGGCAGAACCCCGCGCGTGCACGATGCGCTCGGGAATGCGCTCGTGGTCGAAGTGCGTAATCTTTTCCCGCAGGATGAAATCTTTCAGCAGCGCCGGCCCGCGCAACCCAGCCTTGAGCGAGTGCTGGTTATCGCTGATGGGTACGCCCTGGTTGGTAGTCAGCCGTTGGTCGCTAGCGTCCGACCGCACGCGCGACAAGCGGCCGTCTACGGCGTTGACGCCGGGCGCCGCCGCATCAACGGTTTTGCCGGACGCCTCGCTTTCCGACAAGGAACTGGCGCCCACGGAAGCGTCAGCAGCCGGCACGTGCGTACCGGTGTACGGGCAACGCGCGGCCTCGTCGCCGTATTCGGCGGCCTTGTTGGCGTTGTGCGGGATGGCGCCTGCGGTGGCGCCCACGGCGGCCGCGCGTTTCAACGCGGGATGGCTGGGCTTGCCAGCCGGGCCGGCAGCGGGGCCGCTGTCGCTATTCATATAGGCGGTGTCCAGCGCGCCAGCTGCGCCTTTGCCTGCCGCGCCTTTGTTCTCGGGTTTCTTGCTTGCCATGGAGATCTCCTAGTGGTTCAACATTTTTTCGCGCGATTGCTCGGCTCGCGATGCACCGATGGCGCTCTCCACCTGCTTCACCTCTTCGGGCGGTGGCAGCACGGCGGGCAGGCCCAGCGACTCAATCCATAGTTCCCGCGACCAGCCCTGCGTGTGATACAGGTGGTGGTCTTCATCGACGGCAACGGCGTCGTAGGCCTGCTTCAAAATCTTCGCTTCACGGCCCGTTTGCTGATCGGCAATCAGCCCGATCAGCGCCCAGTTGGCGTGGTCCTTGGTTTCGGCCAGCACCACGCATTCGGTCGCGACCAGCTGCGCGGCGTCAGCGTCGCCTGCGTGAATCGCCATCTTCATGGCCTTGACCAGCGAATCGCCCAGGTGACGCACCACGTCCCTGCCCGGCGACGCCGCCGCGGGGTCAAGTCCCAGTTGTTCAAATACGGTCAAAAGCACACGGTGGTGCGTGCGCGTTTCTTCCAGGTATTCCTTCCACTCTTGCTTCAAGTCTGCGTTGACCGCACAGGACAAGGCGGTTTCGTAGATCGACAGGCCACCGATCTCGGTCTCGATCGCCTGATAGAGCAGTTCGTGGATCTGCTTGGATTTTCCGGCTTTGGATTTCATGGGGGCTCCTCGTTCTATCGCGTGCTCCACTGCCGCCGCGCTGCGTGGGCAGCCGCTCGGTAGAACCCGCCACCCCAGCAATCGCCATGCCCAGCCGCGCCACGGGCCGCCGGATTTACGCCGCACGACGATGCTTAGCATCGCAACGCTGACCCCATTTCGACTAGAATCGGAACCATTCTCAATAAAAACTCAACGCTGACCGGCTCGCGGCGGCGCCAACAAAAGAGGCCTTTTCTGAAATCCGGTTTCCGCCTATCCATGGCCTGGTTGCACACCTGGGCCGGCCTGTGGTTTTCCTGGCTGCTGTACACGGTGTTCCTCACGGGGTCGCTGGCGATCTTCGCTGAACCCATCACCCACTGGATGACGCCCGAGCACCACGCGGCCGAAGCCTTGTCCGCGCAACAGGAAAGCGCGCCCGTGGACCGCGCGCGCCGCCTGGACCTTGCCGTCGATTACATGCAGCGTCACCACGCGGGCGCCGGCATGTGGGAGGTCTGGCCCGTCAATCGTGGGCACGACAATGGCTTGTCGGTGTATTGGTTCGACAAAAACGGCATGTACGCCGACGCCGAGTTGGACCCCGTCACGGGCGCGGAGCTTGACGATCATCACGACGACGAAGCCCGCGCCACGATGGGCGGCACGCACTTCGTGAACTTCCACTACATGCTGCACGAAAGCCGCTACGGCTTGTGGATCGTGGCGTTCGCCACGATGGCGATGCTGGTGGCGCTGATCTCGGGCATCGTCACGCACAAGCGCATCTTCAAGGACTTCTTCACCTTTCGCGCGAAGAAGGGCCAGCGGTCTTGGCTGGACGCGCACAATGCGGTGGCCGTGTTGACGCTGCCCTTTCAGTTCATGATTGCGTACACCGGCATCGTGATCTCCAGCGCCCAGCTAATGCCCGCCCCTGTGGTGGCGAACTACGGCGGCGGCATGGAGGCCACCCGCCTGTACCTGGCCGAAATGCAGGGCGAGGAAAAGCCCGCCCGCACCGGCCAGCCGCTGGCGGTGCCTGCGCTGGAACCCCTCGTGGCCCAGGCTGAAAAAATGATCGGCCAAACCGCGCGCGCCATCGTCATCAACAACCCCGAAGACGCCGCCATGCGCATCGCCGTCTATGGCTGGAACGAAGACCAAGACACCTTCCACAACATCAGCGCCACAACTGGCATGGCCGAATTTTCGGCCGCCACGGGCGAGCTGATTCGCATGCGCCCGCCGGGCGGCGTCAATGGCGGCGCAGCCACCTTGACGCGCCAGGTGATGGGCGACCTGCACATGGCGCAGTTCGGCGGCTTCGGCGTCAAGTGGCTGTACTTCCTGTGCGGGCTGGCGGGCGCGGCGATGATGGGCACGGGCGCGGTGCTGTTCATGGTGAAGCGGCGCGCCAAGCTGGGCCATGAATTCGGCGCGGCCACGGCGCGCATGTACCGCCTGTTCGAAGGCTTGAACGTGGCGGGGCTGGCCGGTCTGGCGGTGGCCTGCATCGGTTTCTTCTGGGCCAACCGGCTGCTGCCGGTGGCGTTGGAAAACCGCGCGCTCTGGGAATTGCGTTGCTTCTTTGGCTTGTGGGCGTTGATGCTGGCGCACGCCTGGCTGTGCCGCCCGCGCGTGGCCTGGATCACGCAGCTGGGCCTGTTGGCCGCGCTGTGCCTGCTGCTGCCGGTGCTGTCCTTGGTGACGCTGGGCGATCACCCCTTTGCGCAGATCGCGCGTGGCGATTGGGAAAGCGCGGGCGTCGAATTGACCGCTGTCGCCTTTGGCGTACTATCCGCCTGGGCGGCGATCCGTTTGTGGAAGAAGCCTCAGTCCGCGCCCGCCCAGCGCACCCCCCGCGCGAACCAAGAGGCAGCGGCATGACCATGAACGACGTATTCGCCATTGTGATGGCATTGCTGCTGACCTACTCCGGCATGGCCTGCCTGAGCCTGGCCATGCCGCGCCATTACGACCAGGTTTGGGGCCGCGACCCTTCCGCCGGCCACACGCGCGTGCTGCGCGGGGCCGGCGTGCTGCTGCTGGCGCTGGCGCTTCTGCCTTGCGTGGGCCTGTGGGGCAACACGGTAGGCGTTGTGGCGTGGCTGGGATGGCTGTCGGCTGGCGCGCTGATGTGGGTGGGCATGTTGTCGTGGGCGCCCCGCCCCGCCGCCGGCACCGCCGCCTTGGCGGTGGCGATCTCGCTGGCAGGCGTCACCATCGGATTCTGATCGGTCGGGGCGACGCGCCCTGAACCCGGTTTTGCGCAGGCCGGCTCAGCCGGTTTGACCCGCATCAAACTCGGCTGATATCGCGTGCCACCGGCACGCCAACAGCACCATATGTGGTGGTAGAGTTTTCACACTCCACAACATATGGTGTCGACATGCCTATCCCACACATCCTCAACCGCTCACTGCCCCACACACTGGTGGACGTGGAAAGCGCCATGGAGGAATACCTGGACCAGCGCGACTGGCGCGTCAACGCCAACGCGAATCAGGGCTACAGCCTGGGCGGCCTGATCCTGAACGTGGCGGGCAAAGTCACGGCGAACTACTGGCTGTCAAACGTCTTCACGCCCGAAGCGGGCCAGGCGCACCGCGACGGCGACATCCATATCCATGACCTGGACATGCTCAGCGGCTACTGCGCCGGCTGGTCGTTGCGCCAGTTGCTCACCGAAGGCTTCAACGGCATTCCCGGCAAGGTGGAATCCACGCCGCCCAAACACATGTCGTCGGCCATCGGCCAGATCGTCAACTTCCTGGGCACGCTGCAAAACGAATGGGCGGGCGCGCAAGCCTTCAGCTCGTTCGACACCTACATGGCGCCCTTCATCCGCCGCGACGCCATGACGTACGCGGACGTGAAGCAGGCCATGCAGGAACTGATCTTCAACCTGAACGTGCCCAGCCGCTGGGGCACGCAAACGCCCTTCACCAACCTGACGTTCGACTGGACCTGCCCGGCTGACTTGAAGGAACAGGTGCCTTATGTGGGCGGCGAAGAAATGCCGTTTGCCTACGGCGACCTGCAAGCCGAAATGGACATGATCAACCGCGCCTACATTGAAGTGATGATGGCCGGCGACGCCAAAGGGCGCGTGTTCACCTTCCCCATTCCCACCTACAACATCACGCCGGATTTCAATTGGGACCATCCCAACACCGACCGCCTGTTCGAGATGACGGCGCGCTACGGCCTGCCCTACTTTCAGAACTTCCTGAATTCGGATCTGGAACCGCACATGGTGCGTTCCATGTGCTGCCGCCTGCAACTGGACCTGCGCGAACTGCTCAAGCGCGGCAACGGGCTGTTCGGGTCGGCCGAGCAGACCGGGTCGGTCGGTGTGGTCACGGTGAACTGCGCGCGGCTGGGCTACACGTGCCAAGGGGATGAAGCCCGGCTGATGGCGCGTCTTGACACGCTGTTGGGGCTGGGCCGCGACGTCCTGGAAACCAAACGCCAGGTGGTGCAGCGCTACATCGACCAGGGCCTCTACCCCTACACGCGCCGCTATCTGGGCACGCTGCGCAATCACTTCAGCACGCTGGGCGTGAACGGCATCAACGAGATGATCCGCAACTTCACCCACGATGCCGACGACGTCACCACGCCCGCCGGCCATGCGCTGGCCGTGCGGCTGCTGGACCGCGTGCGCGACCGCATGACGGAATTTCAGGAGCAAACGGGCCACCTCTACAACCTGGAAGCCACGCCCGCCGAAGGCACCACGTACCGTTTCGCGCGCGAAGACCGAAAGCGCTTTCCCGGCATTCTGCAAGCGGGCAGCGACGCGCAGCCCTACTACACGAATTCCAGCCAGTTGCCGGTGGGCCATACCGACGACCCCTTCCATGCGCTGGCATTGCAGGAAACGCTGCAAAGCAAATACACGGGCGGCACCGTGCTGCATCTGTACATGAACGAAGCCGTCTCGTCGGCCAACGCGTGCAAGCAGCTGGTGCGGCGCGCCCTGACTAACTTCCGGCTGCCCTACATCACGGTCACGCCCACGTTTTCGATCTGCCCGAACCACGGCTATCTGGCCGGGCACCACGAGTTCTGCCCCAAATGCGACGCCGAACTTTTAGCCAAGCAAACCGCGTGCTGCGCCCCGGCCTAGCGCGCGCCCACCGCCGGGCACAAGCCCGGCCTTTTCAGGAGCCACTCCATGCAAACCTTGACGGACCCCGTCGCGGCCATCGCCGCCCCCGCCCCGCAACTAGACGACAGCCAGCGCGTGCGCTGCGAAGTCTGGACCCGCGTGATGGGTTACCACCGCCCCGTTTCTTCCTTCAACACCGGTAAACAAGGCGAATTCAATGAACGCCGCTTCTTCGTCGAGCAGCGCGCCTGAAGGCGCACCCCTGCACGCAAATGCTGAAGCCGGGACGCGCAGGCTGGCCGCAAGGCCGGCCTACGCCGCGCCGCCCCAGCCTGTTGCCCAGCCCCTGCCCCGGCATTCGCCGGCCATCGGCGGGCTGGTTCCTTTTTCCACGGTGGACTGGCCCGGCCAGTTAGCCGCCGTCGTCTTCATCTCTGGCTGCCCGTGGCGATGCCACTACTGCCACAACACCGAACTGCAAACGCGCACCGCCCGCTATGACTGGCGCGAGACCCGGGCCTTTCTGGAGACACGGCGCGGCTTGCTGGATGCCGTGGTGTTCTCGGGCGGTGAGCCGCTGAGCGAGCCGCGCCTGCCGTCGCTGATCCGTGATGTGCGGCGCATGGGGTATCGGATCGGGCTGCACACGGCGGGCATTTATCCGCTGCGGCTGGCCGACGTGCTGCGCCATCTGGATTGGGTGGGGCTGGACATCAAGGCCGATGCAGAAGGCTATGACGACATCACGGGGCGCCGGGATTCCCAACGCCCCGCGCTCGCCTGCCTGACGCAGCTGCTGTCGGCCGGTACGGATTTCGAATGCCGCATCACCTGGCATCCAGACTGGTTGAGCGAAACGCGGCTGCTGGGCTTGGCCCGCGAACTCGCGCGCCGTGGCGTCAAGCGCTTTGCCGTGCAAGGCGCGCGCAGCTCACCCGGCACGCCGCCGGGCCGCGCGCTGGGCACGCAGGCGCAAGCGCAGATGGCGCAGTGGTTCAAGGAGTTTGCGTATCGCTAGCGCGCCCTGATGGTTACTTCAACGCCGCTTCAATGTGCCGCTTCATCGCCGTGCCAGGGCCGCTTCCAGCGTCTCTTTGAAACGCGGCGACCCGATCGCCCCCACGTTGCAGCGCGACCAGGGCGACACGGCGGTCGGGTCCACGCTGAACACGCGCCCCGGCGCCATGATGACCTTCTTCGGCATCAGGTCGGCCGCCAGCGTCAGCGAATCTGGCACGCCCGGAAACGCCGTCCACAGGTACATCGAACTGGTTGGCCGCGCAAACACCTCGGCGCCCAGCGAGTCCAGCACCTGCAAGGCGTGGCCCGTGGCGGCTTCCAGGCGTTGGCGCAGCCGCGCCAGATGACGCTCGTAATGGCCGTCGCGCAGCATCACGTCCACCATGCGTTCGCAATATTCCGAACTGCTGACGTGCACCAACGCCTTCAAGTCGGCCAGGTCACTGGCCAACGCGGCGTTGCACGCAATGAACCCCACGCGCAGCGCGGCTGAAAACGATTTTGAAAAACTGCCGATATAGATCGTGCGTTCCAGCTGGTCCAACGCCGACAGCCGCACGGCAGACGTCGGTTTGAAATCCGCCAGCGCATCGTTTTCCACGATCATCAGGTTGTAGCGTTCGGACAGCTGCAAGACCTTGTACGCCTTCGCCAGCGAGATATCCGACCCCGTCGGGTTGTGCGCCAACGACTGCGTGAAAAACAAGCGCGGTTTCTCGCGCTGCAACAAGGCTTCCAGCGCGGCTACGTCAGGGCCATCTGATAAGCGCGGCACGCCCAGCATGCGCACGCCCGCCAGCTTCAGCTTGCCAAACAGCGGGTAGTAGCCGGGGTTGTCGACCAGCACGGTTGCGCCCGGCGGCACGAAATAGCGAATCACCAAGTCCATGGCTTCGTTCGCGCCATGCGTCAGCACCAGTTGGCGCGGCGCCACGTTCACGCCCACATCGCCCAGCTTGCGGACCAGACTTTCGCGCAACGGCGCGTAGCCAAACCGGCTGCCGTAGCGGAACAAGGCGCCCAACCCGGTACGCACCACCTTCTGGTGATAGCGGTCCATGCGCATGTCGGCCAGCCATTCCACGGGCGGAAAGCCATCGCCCGCCTGCACGGCGTCGGGCTGCGTCTTGAGCTGTTCGCGCATCAGCCAGACGATGTCCATGGCGCGGCTCAGTTGGCCGGGCTCTTCGTCGGCCGCCTTGCGCGCAAAGTCGCCATCCAGCACGAAGAAGCCGGAACCCCGGCGGGGTTCCACCAGCCCGCGCGCCACCAGCATTTCAAACGCCACCACCACCGTGTTCTTGGCGTAGCGATGCAACTGGGACAGTTCGCGCAACGAAGGCAGCTTGTCGCCCGGCCGGTAAACGCCGTCGGCGATTTGCTGGCCAATCAGCTTGGCCAGGCTTTCCGCGATGGGTGCAGCGCGCGGCCGCGGGCCCGAATTGCCGGGGTGTTTAAGGTCGTCCATGCCGAGTGTTCTGGGTGATGGGCCGTCGTCGCGCATGACGGCCAAGGCGTAAAAATTGGTGCAGTGCAATGGTACTGTTTGCCAAAACTGTACCTCTCAATGGCGGTACAGTTTACCTAGAATCTGGCCACACATTCTTATACGGAGACCTGCCATCGTGGCCGATTCACGCCTGCCCAATTTCCGCGCGCTGACCCCTGCGCAACGCCTGGCCGCCATTGCTGACGCCGCCTCGCTCACCCCCGAAGAACGGCAACTGCTGGCCCAGCCCGGCGCGCTGGGCCTGGACCGCGCCGATGGCATGATCGAAAACGTCATCGGCGCCTTCGAGCTGCCGCTGGGCGTGGCCGGCAACTTCCAGGTCAATGGCCGCGATGTGCTGGTGCCGATGGCGGTGGAAGAACCGTCGGTCGTGGCCGCGGCGTCGTACATGGCCAAGCTGGCGCGCGAATGCGGCGGCTTTGAAACGTCGAGCACCCGGCCGCTGATGCGCGCCCAGGTGCAAGTGCTGGGCCTGACCGACCCGCAAGGCGCACGGCTGGCGCTGCTGCGCGAACGCGAGCGCATCGTGACGCTGGCCAACAGCCGCGACAAAGTGCTGATTGAACTGGGCGGTGGCTGCCAGGACATCGAGGTCCACGTGTTCCCCGACACGCCGCGCGGCCCGATGATCGTGATGCACCTGATCGTGGACGTGCGCGACGCCATGGGCGCCAACACCGTCAACACCATGGCCGAGGCCGTGGCGCCGCTGGTCGAAACCATTACGGGCGGCTCGGTGCGCCTGCGCATCCTGTCCAACCTGGCCGACCTGCGGCTGGCGCGCGCCCGCGTGCGCCTGACCCCGCAAGTGCTGGACACCAAGGAGCGCAGCGGCGCCGAGATCATCGAAGGCGTGCTGGACGCCTACACCTTCGCCGCCGTCGACCCCTACCGCGCCGCGACGCACAACAAAGGCATCATGAACGGCATCGACCCGGTCATCGTCGCCACCGGCAATGACTGGCGCGCGGTGGAAGCCGGCGCGCACGCCTACGCCGCCCGCTCGGGCCGCTACACGTCGCTGACGCAATGGGAAAAGGACACGTCGGGCGCGCTGGTTGGCACCATCGAAATGCCCATGCCCGTGGGCCTGGTGGGCGGCGCCACCAAAACGCATCCGCTGGCGCGCGTGGCCTTGAAGATCATGGACGTGCGCTCCGCCCAAGAGCTGGGCGAAGTGGCGGTGGCCGTCGGCTTGGCGCAGAATCTGGGCGCGCTGCGCGCCCTGGCCACCGAAGGCATCCAACGCGGCCACATGGCGCTGCACGCCCGCAACATTGCGCTGGTGGCAGGCGCCGTGGGCGCCGAGATTGATGCCGTCGCCAAACGCATGGCCGAAGAAAAGGACGTGCGCACCGACCGCGCGCTGGCCTTGCTGGAGGAATTGCGCAAGCGATAACGCCCGGCCGGCACAGGCCACCCAGCATGCCCCCATAAGAACAGAGGCGGCGCACGGTAACGCCGGCGCCGCCCAACCCAACGGAGAGAGACATGGAACCAAAATCCCCGGCGCCGTCCTGGCGCCTGGCTGAGGTATGGAGCGACACCGTAGACCTGCGCCAGCTGGCCTGGGCCATCGGCATCGGCATCACCATCAGCGTGGCGGGCTTCTACGCCGCCAGCCGCTGGTTGCGCGGCATGGTCGCGTCGCCGGAACTGGCGCACGCCTACGCAATGCTGGCCGGGCTGGCAGGCTGCGTGATTGCAGGCGTGATCTGCGCGCGCCTGTTCCCGCCCAAACGCGAAGTCATCGAACACACGTCCACGCATGACCCGGCCTGGCGCGCCGAAGTGCTGGCTGAATTGGCCGAACAACCTGGCGGTTTGGGCACCCTGGCGGACCTGCCGGAAGCCGTGGTGCGTGAACTGAAGGAACTGGATCTGTACGACCTGTTCACCGAGCCTCCGGCAAAAGCGGCTGACTCGGCCACCGCCACCGCCAACACTCTGCCGCAAGGCGCATCCAAGGAGGCGCTGGCATGAGCGACCCGATCCTGCTTGAACAAATCATGGTGGCCGCCGCCATGGGCCTGCTGGGCGCCGTGGTGTTCGCCGCCATTGGCTTGGTGTCCGGCACCGATGAAACCACCACGCTTGCGCCGCTGACCTTGCTGGTCGTGCTGCTGGGCGTGCCGCCCGCCGGCGTGTTCACGTTCTTCTTGGCGGGCGCCGTCGCCAAACACATGACGCACGCGGTGCCAACGGCCTTGCTCGGCATTCCCGGCGACACGCTGGCGACTCCGCTGCTGCAAGACGCGAATATGTTGCGCAAGCTGGGCGTGCCGCACATCGCGCTGCGCAAGATGGTGTCGGGCGCCATCGTCGCCGCCTTTGTCGCGGTGCCGCTGGCCGTGCTGTTCGCCGTGCTGCTGGCGCCGTTTGGCGCGGCCATCACCAAGTCTGCGCCGTGGATTTTCCTGGCCGCCGCCGTGTTGATCGCCTACTTTTCCGCAGGATGCTGGGCCGCCGTGGCGCTGCTGGTGCCGTTCGTGGTGGTGATCATCGCGCTGCAAAGCCTGACCGCCAAATACGGCGTCAAGCTCAGCATCAGCTACTTCCTGGGCATCGCCATCGGGCCGCTGATTGCCGATCTGTTCACGGTGATCTCGCCCATGGGCCGCGCGAAGATGATGCGCGAAAAGGTCCGCACGTTCTCGCTGGCGCCCGACGTCAAGGGCTGGTCGGGCTATTTCCCGAACCCGCTGAAGGTCATGGACCGCACGCAGACCCGCTGGACGCTGGCCACCGCCGCCATCTCCAGCGCCACCTTCGTGTTCAGCCCCGTCGCCATGACGGTGGTGCTGGGCGAACTGGTGGGCTCGCGCATCAAGCACGCGTATCACCGGCTGACGACGGTGCTGTCGGCGCGCAATGGCGTCACCGAAGCCACGTACATCGCCGAAGCCCTGATCCCGCTGATCGCATTCGGCCTGCCGCTCAGCCCCGTGGCCGCCGGCCCCGCCGCGCCGCTGTTCAACGCGCCGCCGCGCTTTACGGTTGACGCCGCCACCGGCGAAACCCACAACCTGCACAACCTGCTGAACCACTGGGAATTCCTGGGTTACGGCATGTTGGCGGTGCTGCTGGCCGCGGTGGTGTCCTACCCCTTCGCCATGAACTTCGCACGCCGCGCCGCGTTGTTCGTGTCGCGCAAGGTCAGCCACGAAGCCATCATCGCCACGTTCGTCGGCCTGATCATCGTGATCAGCATCTGGGAAGGCCAGTTCCTGGGCCTGCTCGTGATCCTGACGATGGGTCTGTTCGGCGGCTTGTTGTCGCGCTTGTTCGGCTTCAACACGGGCGTGCAGTTCATGGGCTACTACACGGCGGTGCTGTCGGTGCCGGCCATTGTGAAGCTGATGGCCTGACGGTTTGCGCCCGCTTGGCATGCAAGGGCCGCCCGCAAATCGGGCGGCCCATTTTTTTGCCGGGGCGGCCCTTTTTGCCGGGGCTGCCCTTGTGCCGGGGCGGCCCTTTTTTCGCCGGGGCGCCCCTTTTTGCCGGGGCCCCGTCCGTCATCTACGCCGCCGTCTGGATATTGGCTTCGCGGATCAGCCGTGCCCACTTCTGTTGTTCGTCCCGGATGTATTGCTGCGCGGCCTGGGGCGATCCGCCCATCGGCTTGCTGCCTTCCGCCGTGAACATGGCGATGGTGGCCGGGTCCGCCAGCACTTTTTCAACGACGCCGTTGACCGTATCAATGATCTCGGGCGGCGTGCCGGCCGGGGCCACCAGCGCCTTCCAGTCCACGGCCTCGAAGCCATCGAACCCGGATTCCGCCACGGTCGGCACGTCGGGCAGGATCGACAGGCGTTCGCGGGAAGTGACGGCCAAGGGGCGCAGCACCTTGCCTTTCAGCATTTCCTGCGCGGCCTGCGGCGTGGCGAACATGTAGTCGGTGTTCTCGCCCAGCAGGTCGTTCAACGCGGGCGCCGCGCCCCGGTACGGCACGTTCAGCACCTGAAACTTGGCTTGATACGCCAACAGCTCGCCCGCCAGATGGCCCACGGTGCCGGAACCGGCCAGCGCCTGCTTGATGGCGCCGGGCTGCGCGCGCGCTTCCTTGACCAGATCGGCCAGCGTGTTCCAGCGCGCGTTGGCCTTGACGACCAGCACCACGGGCAGCGACGCCACCATGGCGACGGCGGCGAAATCCTTGGTGGCATCAAACGGCATCTTGGGCATCAGCGCCGGGTTGATCGCCAGGTTGGCGGTTTGGCCCAGGCCCAGCATGAAGCCGTCCGGGCGCGTCTTGGCCACGGTATCCAGGCCGATGTTGCCGCCCGCGCCGGGGCGGTTTTCCACCACCACAGACCACCCGGCGGCCCCGGTGATCTTGGCCGCAATCGCGCGCGCCACCGAATCGGTGCCGCCGCCCGGCGTGTACGGAACAATCAGCCGGATGGGCCGGCCGTCCGGATAGGCGGACGCGGCATGCAGCCGCAACGGCAACGCGGCCGCGCAAAGCGTGGCGCCTAAAAACGAGCGTCGGGTCAGCGTGATCATGATGGTTGGTCTCCTTCTGTTATGCGCCTTGCCTTCAAGGCCGCGATCTCGTCGTCGCGATAGCCGACCGCCCGCAAGAGCGCGTCGGTGTGTTCGCCCACAGCCGGCGGCTGCAAGCGGATGGGGGGTTGCTGCCCGTCCAGCGTCAAGGGGGCCAGCGGCACGAAGCTCTCGCGCCCGTCGGGCAGCGTGATCGGGGCCAGCCCACCGGTGGCTTTCAGATGCGGGTCGTCAAACAGCTGTTCGGGACGGGTGATGGGCGCAAAGGGCAAGCCTTCTTCTTCGAACCGCGCGGCAAGCGCCGCCGCGGGGTAATCCGCCAGATGCGAACGCAGCAGCGGCATTAGCCACTCGCGCGCCTGCACGCGGTCGTTGTTGGTCTTCAGCCGCGTATCCGCCAGCCATTCCTGCAAGCCGAAAGCGCGGCAGAAGATGTCCCACTGCTTGTCGCTGACAACAGCCAGGAAGATCTGCTCGCCATCCTTCACGGTGAACACGTCGTACACCGCCCAAGCCGATATGCGGCTGGGCATCGGCGCGGGCGCCTTGCCCGTCATCGCGTACTGCATCATGTGCTGGCCGACCAGGAACACGTTGTTCTCGAACAGCGAGGCCTGCACTTCGGTGCCGACGCCCGTGTGTTCGCGTTGCGCCAGCGCCGCCATCGCACCCATCGCACCGAACATGCCGCCCATGATGTCGTTCACGCTGGACCCGGCGCGCAGCGGGTCGCCTGACCGGCCCGTCATATAGGCCAGCCCGCCCATCATCTGCACGACTTCGTCCAGCGCGGTGCGGTTGTCATACGGGCCAGGCAAAAAGCCCTTGTGGCTGACGTAGATCAGCCGGGGGTTGCGGGCTTTCAGCGCCGCATAGCCCAAGCCCAGCTTGTCCATGACGCCCGACTTGAAATTCTCACTGACGACGTCGGCGGTATCGATCAGCCGCCGCGCGGCTTCAACGCCTTCGGGCTGCTTCAGGTCCAGCGCGATGCTCTTCTTGTTGCGGTTGAACATGGGGAAAAACCCCGCGCCCGACCCCAGCAGGCGGCGCGTGGTGTCGCCGCCTATCGGTTCCACCTTGATCACTTCCGCGCCCAGGTCCGCAAGCAGCATGCCGCACGTGGGCCCCATCACCATGTGGGTGAACTCGACGACGCGGATGCCTTCATACGGAAGGCGGGACGTTGCACGGCTAGTCATGGGTAATGCACCTTGATTGCGAGGGGTAAGCGGATGCCGCTAGCGCGCCTGGACAAAGCCCAGAGGCAAGCCGGCGTCGGGCGTCATGCCGTACAGCGGTTCGCCGGGCAGGCCGGCGGCCAGCGGATGACGCGCCGCGATGATTTTTTCCAGGTCGATGCCCGTGCGCACGCCCATGGCCTCGAACATGAAGACGAGGTCTTCGGTGACGACATTGCCGGACGCCCCTGGCGCGTAGGGGCAGCCGCCCAAACCACCCAGCGAACTGTCGAACGTGCGCACCCCTTCGTCCCAGGCGGCCAGGCAATTGGCCAGGCCCAGCCCGCGCGTGTTGTGCATGTGCGCGGCGCCCGCCTTCGGCCCGATTTCACTGCGCAAGCGCCGGAACAGCCGGCGCACCTGCGCCGGGTTGGCATGGCCGACGGTGTCCGACAAGCCTGATTCATCGGCGCCCGCTTCCACGCACATCACCGCCAGCCGAATCACCTCGTCTTCCGGCACCAAACCTTGCAGCGTGCAGCCGAAGGCAGTGGAAATGCCGGCCTCAAGCTTTACGCCGGGCGCGATGTCGTCCCGCAGCGCGGCAATGGCGCGCACGGTGTCCACCATGTCTTCCGGGGTTTTCCTCACGTTGGCCAGCGAATGCGCGCGGCTGGCCGAGACGGGCATCGTCAGCTTGTGCACGCCGGCCCGCAGCGCGGCCTCGGCGCCACGAAGATTGGGCACCAGCGCCATCACCGTCACACCCGGAATGCGCGCGGCATAGGCCACAACTTCAGCCGCGTCGGCCATTTGCGGCAGCAAGCGCGCCGGCACAAACGACGCCACTTCAATTTCGCGCACGCCGGCGGCGGCCAGCGCATCGATCCAGCGGAACTTGTCAGCGGTGGGCATCGTGGCCTTCACCGATTGCAGCCCGTCGCGCGGGCCGACTTCACTGATCAGGACATCGGTGTCGCTTGCGGCGGAATTCGCCATGGCGTGAGTCTCCGTTAAATTCTATCTTATAGAACGATGTTCTTTCTAATAGAATTAAACGACAAACCAAAAATTGCTGTCAAGCGCGATTTAGCGGGAGTGATGGCGCCGCGTTTGCCTACAATGTCGCGCAGCCGTTCTGAAGGATGGAACCTGCCGCCACAATTCAAGGAACCCTATGCCGCGTAAAGCCGCCACCGAATCCGTTGCCGATGCCGATGCCGCCCAAGGCGGCGTGGCGGCCGTTGACCGCGCCTTGAGCCTGATGGCCGTCTTCACCCCCACCGACCGCACGTTGTCCTTGGGTGAACTGGCCGAACGCACGCGGCTGTACAAAAGCACCGTGTTGCGTCTGCTGGCATCGCTGGAACACGCGCAATGGATTCAGCGCCTGGACGACGGCCGCTATGCGCTCGGCCCCGAAGTCGCCCGCCTGCACGGCATCTACTCGGCGTCGTTTTCGTTGGAGCACATCGTCGTGCCGGTGCTGCGCGAATTGGTCGCGGCCACTGGCGAAAGCGCGGCGTATCACGTGCGCCAGGGCGACGCGCGCCTGTGCCTGTACCGCGTCGATTCCCCGCACCCGGTGCGCGACCACATCCGCGCGGGCGACCTGCTGCCCTTGGAACGCGGCAGTGGCGGACGCGTGCTGACGGCCTATGACGACATCCTGGGCAATGCGCCCGGCCCCGAGCAAGCGCTTTACGCGCGCATCCGCCAGGACGGCTACTTTGCCGCCACGGGAGACCGGCTGAACGAAGTAACGGGCATCTCAGCGCCCGTGTTCCTGCTGTCGGGCGGCATCGCGGCGGCCGTGACGCTGACCGCGCCCGCGCACCGCTACAACCCCGACCACCTGAGCCACGTGCTGAACGCCGCGCGGCGCTTAACCGGCCGGGTGGGCTGAACACTACGCCGCGCCTTTGCCCGCCACTTGATCCTGCGCAAGGCGACCCGTCACCCCTTGCTCTAGCCTCTGTCCACTTGACCAGAGGAAAGACTCATCATGACGTGGTTCAAATCACTCAAACTCGCCGGACGCGACTTGCTGCCCATTGTTCAGGGCGGCATGGGCGTTGGCGTTTCCGCTCATCGTCTGGCCGGCGCGGTCGCCAGCCAGAACGCGGTGGGCACCATCGCCAGCATCGATTTGCGCCATCACCACCCCGATTTGCTTGAGCAAACCGACAAATGCAATGACCGCGATCTGATCGACCGCGTCAACCTGGAAGCCCTGGACCGCGAAGTCCGCGCCGCGCTGGACACGGCGCAAGGCCGGGGTCTAGTCGCCGTGAACGTCATGAAGGCCGTGCGCGGGCACCCCGCGCTGGTGCGCCAGGCCTGCGAAAGCGGCGCGCAGGCCATCGTGATGGGTGCGGGCTTGCCGATGGATCTGCCTGAAATGACGGCGGATTTTCCGAAGGTGGCGCTGGTGCCGATTCTGTCGGAAGCCCGCGGCGTGGCCGTCGTGCTGAAGAAATGGATGAAAAAAGGCCGTCTGGCCGATGCCGTGGTCATTGAGCACCCCGGCTATGCGGGCGGCCATCTGGGCGCGGCGCGGCTGGATGACATCCACGACGAACGCTTCGATTTCCAGCGCGTGCTGGCCGAATGCCATGCCTTGTTCAACGAGCTGCAACTGGGCCAGGACGCGCCTCGCCTGATCGTGGCGGGTGGTGTCGGCAGCCATGATCAGGTGCGCCATTGGCTGGCCAACGGCGCCGACGGCGTGCAGGTGGGCACCGCCTTTGCCGTCACGCATGAAGGCGATGCGCACGAGAATTTCAAGCGCGTCTTGATCGATGCCGACCCGGCCGAGCTGGCGGAATTCACCAGCGTGGCAGGACTGCCGGCTCGCGCCGTGGCCACGCCGTGGCTCACGCGCTATCTGCGCCAGGAAAAGACCCTGCAAGCCGGCACGCGCTGCGATCCCCGGCGTTGCAGCCAGCGCATGGACTGCCTGACGCAATGCGGGTTGCGCGATGGCCTGTCACGCTTCGGCCAATTCTGCATCGACTTGAAGCTGGCCTCGGCCCTGCGTGGCGAAGTCAGCCGCGGTCTGTTCTTCCGCGGCGCATCGAAGCTGCCGTTTGGCCACGCGATGCGTTCGGTGCGTGAACTGATGGACTATCTGCTGCACGGGCAGATGCCCGCCACGGCGTGATGGCCGATTAGCAACAGCGCCGAAACAACCACCGGAAGGCACCGCAAGACTCGACCGCCCCGCCCTACCGCGCCGCCGACAGATCAAACTGGAACACGGCGCCGGGTTCGGGGCGTTCCACCAGCCGGATCTCGCTTTGATGCAGCTGCAAAATACGCTGCACAATCACCAGCCCCAAGCCGCCGCCATCGCGCGGCCCCCGGTTCAGCGCCGACGCACGCGTGAACAGGCCACTACGCAATTCCGGCGGAATACCCGTGCCGGAATCACTGACCTGCACCTGCACGCGGTTCTGCGCCACGCCCAGCTGCAATTCGATCCGGCCGCCCGGCGGGCTATGCCGGATGGCGTTGTCCAACAGATTCGTCAGCACCCGTTCGATCAGCCCTAAGTCCGCGCGCACCAGTGGCAGGGCCTGCGGGATATCGGTGGTTAGATGCTGCTGACGCGCTTCGGCCGCCAGCTCGAATTTTTGAAACACGTCCTGCACTAATTCCGGCAATGAAAACGTCTCGGGCTCCAGCCGCACCAGCCCCGATTCCAGCCGCGCCAGCTCAAACAATTCCTGCGCCAGCCGGCCCACCTTGCGGCTTTGCGCCAGCGCGATGTCCAGATACCGGCGGCGTTCGCCTGCGTCCAGCGTTTCGTCTTTCAGCCGCAGCGTTTCCAGATAGCCGTGCAAAGACGTCAGCGGTGTGCGCAGGTCATGCGAGATATTGGCGACCAGATCGCGCCGCTGCTGATCTTGCCGCGTCAGTTCGCGCCATTGATCTGAAATGCGCCGGCCCATCTGAACAAAGCTACGCCGCAACAACGAGATTTCATCGCCGCTGTTATCTTGCGCATCACCCGGTTGCTCCAACGCCGCCAGCGCCTGGCCGTCATCGCCATCAAACGCCTTGACCGCCCGCGTCAGCCCGCGCAACGGCCGCGTGATCAGCGCAAACGCGGTCAAGCCCGCCACCAACCCCAACAAGGCCACCAGCGCAATCGACCACAGCGTGGTGCGCAACACGGAACTGCGCGACACCGCCATCGCCAACGCATCGTGCGCCTGGCCTTGCAGCACCACATAGACATAGCCCTTGTCCTGCCCGCCCACGCGCACCGGTGCGGCGCTGAAGACCTTTTGCGCGTCCACGTTGCGCGGGTCATCGCCCACAATCGGCAGCATGCCGCCTGACAACAGCTGTTTGATGGGCGCCAGATCGACACGATCACGTTTGATCTGGCCCGGCGGCGCGGCATCACCCACGATGCGGCCATCGTTGGACAACAGGTACACCTCAACCGCCGGGTTCACCGCCATCAGCATGTCGAACAGCGAGCGCACGGCATCCGGTTTCCAGCCGTTGGCATCCATCAGTTCGGTGGTGCCGGCAATGTGCTGCGCCAGCCCGCTGGACAAGCGCTGCACCACCTCTTGTTCGTAGCGGGAATTGGCGGCGATCTGCAACCATGCCGACGCGCCGCAGCACGCCAGCAACAGCAGCGCGAACACCGCCGACAAGCGCTGGGTCAATGTTGTGCGTTTCATGTTGCGGCTCCCGCGCCGCCCGGTTCCGCCGCAAACTTGTAGCCCCTGCCCCAGACGGTCAGGATGCGCTGCGGGTTGGACGGGTCGGCTTCGATCTTCGTGCGCAGCCGATTGATGTGGGTGTTGACGGTGTGCTCATAGCCTTCATGCTGATAGCCCCACACATGATTCAACAAATCCATGCGCGAGAACACCTTGTCGGGATGGCGCGCAAAGAAATGCAGCAGATCGAACTCGCGCGGCGTCAGGTCGAGCCGGCGGTCGTCGATGTCGACCGTGCGCGCGATGGGGTCAATGGAAACGCCATGCACCGCCAGGCTGCCGGCGTCGATGCGCGCGTTGCGCTCCACGGCGTCGCTGCGGCGCAGCAGCGCCCGCACACGCGCCACCAGCTCCAGCATGGAAAACGGTTTGGCCAGGTAATCGTCCGCGCCCAGCTCCAGCCCCAGTATGCGATGCACCTCGCTGGACCGGGCGCTGGTGATGATGATGGGCGTGTAGCGCGCCATGGCGCGGGCGCGTTTGCAGATTTCCAGGCCATCGATGCCGGGCAGCATCAGGTCGAGCACCAGCGCGTCCCAGCTGCCCTCTTCCAACCGCCGCATGCCTTCGTTGCCATCGGCGGCGTGTTCCACCGCATAGCCTTCGTCGCGCAAGTGCAAGCGCAGCAATTCGGCAATGTGGGCATCGTCTTCAACAATCAGCACGCGTCGGGGCGTATCCATGGGGGGGAGCTCGGGCCAGTTCAGTACCGCCATTGTCGCCAATACGGGGCGGTGGAGTTATCACAATTATTTTAAGTTTGCGTGAGGACTTGGATATCGGCCCCGGGGAAGAATGGCTCCAACAAGTAAACGCCCCCCGGAGACCCGCCATGATGGCAAGCCCCGCAACCCCCGATACCCCGGCCGCCCCGCGCGCCGCCGGCGTCATTCACCCCGGCTGGTTGCGGGTGATGCATTGGATCAACGCGCTGGCCGTCGTGATCATGGTGATGAGCGGCTGGCGTATTTATAACGCCGCCCCCTTCTTCAACTTCGTGTTTCCCAAAGACATCACGCTGGGCGGCTGGCTGGGCGGCGCGCTGCAATGGCACTTTGCCGGCATGTGGCTGCTGTTCGCCAACGGCATGCTGTACCTGGCCTTGAACGTAGGCACCGGCCGGCTGTTCCGCAAGTTCTTCCCCGTCAGCCCCCGTGGCGTCGCCGCCGACCTGGGCGCGGCGCTGCACGGCAAGCTCTCGCACAACGACCTGCGCCATTACAACCAGGTGCAGAAATTGGCCTACCTGTTTGTCATCGTCGACATCGTGGTGCTGGTGCTGTCCGGCCTGGTGCTGTGGAAGTCGGTGCAATTCGACCTGCTGCGCGAGCTCTTGGGCGGCTATGAATTTGCGCGCCGCATCCACTTCTTTGCGATGGCGCTGCTGGTGGCTTTCGTGGCCGTGCACCTGGTGATGGTGGCGCTGGTGCCGCGCAGCCTGATCGCAATGATCCGCGGCAAATAAGGAGCCTGACGTGAGCCAGAAAAGACGTTTGTCGCTGTTGGGCCTGGATGGCAGCGCCATCCTGAAAGAAGCCAAGAACCTGTTGGCCAAGCGGGTTGAACAACCCTCGCGCCGCACCTTCCTGCGCAACAGCCTGACCTTGGGCGGGCTGGCGATGCTGTCCGGGTGTTCGCTGTCGGATGACGAAAACGTCGAAAAAGCGCTGTCCACCGTGTCGCGCTTTAACGACCGCGTGCAGGGCTGGCTGTTCGACCCCAACAAGCTTGCGCCGACGTATCCCGAATCCATGATCACGCGGCCGTTTCCGTTCAATGCCTATTACGGCATTGACGAGGTTCGCCACGTCGACGAGGAATCGTTCAGGCTGGAAGTGACCGGCATGGTCGCCGACAAGCGCCAATGGCGCCTGGAGGAACTGCGCGCCATGGCCCAGATTGATCAGGTCACCCGCCACATCTGCGTGGAAGGCTGGAGCGCCATCGGCAAATGGGGCGGCGTGCCCTTCTCCACGTTCCTGAAACGCGTGGGCGCCGACCTGACCGCCAAGTACGTGGGCTTCAAGTGCGCTGACGACTACTACACCAGCATCGACATGCCGACCGCGCTGCACCCGCAGACGATCCTGGCGCTGACCTATGACGGCAAGACCTTGCCCCCCGAGTACGGCTTCCCTATGAAGCTGCGCATGCCTACCAAGCTTGGCTACAAAAATCCCAAGCACATACAGGCGATCTTTGTCACCAACACCTACCCAGGCGGTTACTGGGAGGACCAGGGCTACAACTGGTTCGGCGGAAGCTAGGTGGAAATTCCAATAGTCCCTCTCCCTCAAAGGAACGCATCATGAAGACTCTTACCACTGCCGCTTTTTCCCTGTGCCTGGCCTTTGGCGCCGTGGCCGCTCATGCCGCCGACACCATGGGCAAAGACAATATGGCCAAGGATTCCATGTCCAAAGACAGCATGTCGAAAGACGGCATGTCCAAGGGGGGAATGACGAAGGACGGGATGGCCAAGGATGGCATGGCGAAGGACGGCATGGCCAAGGACGGTATGTCGAAAGATGGGATGTCGAAAGATGGAATGTCCAAGAGCGGCATGTCCAAGGATGGCATGTCGCACGACGGGATGAAGAAGGATTCCATGTCGAAGGACGGCATGGGCAAGGACGACATGAAGAAGTAAGGCTGCGCTTTTCAGCCCGAACAATCGCCGGCACGCGGGGCGACAGCATTCGCCCGCCCCGCCGCCCGCCTCCGCCACGTTTAACGGAGCCCCGCCATGACATTGAATCGCAGACACTTCCTGAGCCTGGGCGGCGTTGCGGCCCTGGCCGCCGGCATGGCCCCCTTGCTTGCCGCACGCAGCGCGCCGCCCAAAGCGGCCGCCTCGTTTCCCTACACGCTGACCGACGCCGAATGGCGCACCCGCCTGACGCCCGCGCAATTCGATGTGCTGCGCCGCGAAGGCACCGAACGCCCCTACACCAGCCCGCTGAACGACGAACACCGCACAGGCACGTTCTCGTGCGCGGGTTGCGAGCAGCACCTGTTTGCATCCAGCACCAAATTCGATAGCGGCACCGGATGGCCCAGCTTCTGGCAACCGCTGGCCGCCGCCGTGGGTGAAACCCGCGACAGCAGCTTTGGCATGGTCCGCACCGCCGTCCACTGCGCCAACTGCGGCGGCCACTTGGGCCACGTCTTCGACGACGGCCCCCGCCCGACCGGCCTGCGCTACTGCATGAACGGCGTGGCCATGACGTTCGCCCCGCAAGCCTGATCCTAAACGCCTATTTTCAGGACCGACTCATCATGACATTCACCATCCGCAATCTCTGCGCCAGCCTGGCCGCCGCCACCGGCCTGCTGGGCGCAGCCGCCACGCAAGCCGCCGAGTCCGCCTTCATCATCCCGCCGCCCGCGGTCGATCAAGCGAATGACGCCACCGCCCAGCAAAAAGCCGTGATCGCAGGCGGGTGCTTCTGGGGCGTGCAAGCCGTGTTCCAACACGTCAAGGGCGTATCCGGCGCCGTGTCCGGCTACGCAGGCGGCAAAGCAAACACCGCCAACTACGACACCGTCAGCAGCGGCCGCAGCGGCCATGCCGAAGCCGTCGAAATCACCTACGATCCCAAGCAGATCAGCTACGGTCAACTGCTGCAAATCTATTTTTCCGTGGCCCATGACCCCACCCAGCTGAACCGCCAAGGCCCCGACAGCGGCACGCAATACCGCTCAACGGTGTTCCCCGCCAACGACGACCAACGCAAAGTGGCCGAAGCGTATATCGCGCAGTTGAACAAAACCGGTGTGTACCCCAAGGCGCTAGCCACCACGGTGGAACCGCTGCAAGCGTTCTACCCGGCCGAGGGCTATCACCAGGACTATCTGGTGCGCCATCCCAACAGCATGTACATCGTGGTGAACGACATTCCCAAGGTAGAGAACCTGGCGAAAACGTTTCCCGACAAGTGGCGGGATAAGCCGGTGCTGGTGAACTGACAACGGGGAACTAACTCACTCCTTGTGCGCCGGCTGAGCCGGCGCTTTCCCTTTCTTGACCCGAGGCCGTCACCGGCGCTTCGGCCACCAGATATCGGGTACGCGATTTAACGCGGGCCTGGCGAACAGATACCCCTGAAACCGCTCTACGCCAGCGGCTTGCAGCCAGCACCACTCCTCCACTGACTCAACGCCTTCCGCTACCGGCGTAATGCCCATTGCCTTGCATGCCTGGATGATGGCAAGCACGATGGCTTGCCGTGGCCCATCGGTATGGATGTCTTGGATGATCTTGCGGTCGATCTTGAGCTTGTCCGGCTGAAACTCCGCCAGAAGCGACAGCCCCGCGTATCCCGCGCCGAAATCATCAATCGCCACGCCGATGCCCGCAATGCGCAATTGCTTGATGGCGCCTCTGAACGAGCCTAAGCACGAAATGGCCTCCTGCTCGGTCACCTCTACGAACACCTGGCTGGGCGACAGGCCGCTCGCCAATATTTGATCAACCAGCAGGTCCACGGCATTGGGGATGGCAATCAACGACATCGGGAACAGGTTGACCGAAATCTTGATGTGTTGCTGACCGAGCCGATGCGCCAGTTGAAAGGCGCGTGCTTTGGACTCAAGGTCGGTCTGATAAAGCAGCTCAGAGGGAAGCGATGAAAAAAGCTGCTCAGGCGATCCGCCGGACGGGCCGCGGATAAGAAATTCGAATGAGGTGATGTTGCGCCGCATCGGATCGACAATCGGCTGAAGCGCAAATTGATAGTGGTTTCCGTGCGCCGGTTCCTCACCATCGCGATGACTGGGGTAAGCGACTGGCGCGAAGGTCCATTCTGATGCGGGATCGCCTTCGACGATGTGCGCAATCCCGCGGGCGTTCACGTACATCAAGAGGATCTTGATCACCCGGTCGTCACTACTGGCAAGATGCGCCCTGACTTTCATCTTGGCAAGAATCGCCTTCCGGGGCTCCTCCGAAGCGTCTCGCAGGTCGATCAACGCCATCGCATCGCCATCGAATCGACGATCTGGTGCATCGTCTCGCAAAAGATGGACCACGTTGATGTGCCTGGGATCGCGTTTTATGACTTCAAACAGTGCATCGACGGCATCGTGAGGGCCTTCCAGCAGTTGCACGAAATGCACGCCATCGAAAAGCAAAATTCCCGTAATCGAAGCCGCGGCGTTCCGTTCTTGAGCGTTCTGCATTAACCGGCTGAGGTCATTCGCTTGAAGCGGCGTCGCGACGCGGCTGCGATAGATCAAGGTTGAGAGCATGGGCGTCCTCCCTTACATCGATTGAGACGGTTTTATGCCAAAAGCCTATCACAGCCGGATAAGCCCGCTCTTGCACGACCTTGCCGTCGCATCGGGAGCCAAATGCCCCCAGCCCGCACGGGGGCTTTACCGCATGAAAAAAGCCGCGCTCATATTATGCAAGCCAGATCTTGTTTAATAGAGGCGCCCTGTTGATTCCGTTTACCGCCATTTGGTTGTTCCTGGCCGTTCAGGCTGTCGGCTTGGCGCTGTGGCTCACGCTTGCCGCACTGAACAATAGTCGTGATTTTGTAGGGTCCGCCGCAGCCGTCGGCGCAACGATGGCCATGCTGCCGTTGAAAGAGCCGCCCCGCATTCCCACGCCCTTGCTCAGCCGCGCCGTTTCCGCGCCCTATGCGCATCGGGCGGCCCTCGGTGTGTTGCTGTTGATCCAAACCATAGGCGCCGCACTGGCCTGGGCGGGTTGCTACCTGTTGTTGATTCAGGGGGACCTAGACTCCGCACGGCCTTGGCTGAATGGCGCGCTCGCCGCCATGTCTGCCTGCCTCTTCGCCATGCATCTTGCCGGCTTGTGGTTTGGATACTGGATTCGCCAAGACACGCTGCAACTGACCCATGTCGCTCTGCTGCTCTGGACCGGAATTGCGTTCCTGAGCTTGAATCTGATTCAGTGAAGCGCCCGTGCCTGAAAACGCGAAATAATGGCGATCTAGGTTTATGGACGGCAAGCCCGCCGTCCCCAACGGAGAGGCGTCATGTTTGATCACCTTGGTTTCGGCGTGAGCGATATGGATGAAAGCCGCAAGTTCTTTCTTCAGGCGCTGGCCCCGCTGGGCGTGGGCTTGGCCATGGAAGGCCCCAACAGCGTCGGCTTGGGTCGGCAAGGCAAGCCATCAATGTGGCTGTACGCCACATCCGCCGTGACGCCGCCCTTGCATATCGCCATTGCCGCCCACGCCCGAGCCGACGTCGACGCGTTCTACCAAGCCGCTATCGCCGCGGGCGGAAAGGACAACGGCCCCCCAGGCTTGCGCCCGCACTACCACCCCCACTACTACGCCGCGTTCGTCCTCGGGCCGGACGGCCACAACGTGGAAGCCGTGTGCCATCAGCCAGAGTGAATCAGGAAGGCGCAGAGGTCGATGTTAAAGACGTTGACGTGTCGTTGAGCGTTGCGGCCAGAGTCAACATTTCGACTGCCGCGAAGCCATCCACGCCTTCGCGTCCTGGCCGATCTGATGGGCCAACGCAGCAATCAAGCGCTGCTGCGCCTGCACTAACGCGGGATAACCGGCGGCGGCAGGTTGCTCAAAACGTCCTTGGCAAACCAGCGTGGCGCCGCCCGCGTCACGCGCATCCCGCAAGGTCCAGCCCGCTTCAAGCTGCACGCGCTTTCCTGGCCACGCGTCAAAGCGGCGGACCTGAAGTTTCACTTTTATCACCTGCGCATCGCTTGGCCACGACAAGCCGGCGACGTCCTGGGTGCCCAGGCCATCGGCAAGCTGCGCGGACAGCGCATTGCGTATCTCTTCGTCCAGCGGCCCCAGCCAGCGTTCGTCATCCAGGACGGCGAGCATGCCGCTGTCGTCTTGTCTGACGACGAGTTGGGGTTGGTTCAGATATTCCGGCACCGTCACAGGCAACACGTCGACCAGGAAGCGCGCCGGCGCCGCCTCGCGCCGGACATCGCTCTGTGCGCTTAGCAAGGTGTAATAGCGTACCGGCGCAGAAGTGGTGCAAGCCGCCAGGCCCAGGGTCAGAACAGACAGGCTGAATCGAATAGACCGAGTCATCGCGGAAGCGTCTCCATCGAGCTTGCGGGAGGCGTGCTGGACGCCTCGAACGTGGCGTTCTTGGGGCGGCCTCGCACCAGCGCCTCGGGGTTTCGGCTCAACAGGTCGGTCAATGTCCGCACTGAACGAGCGGCGCGCTGAATTTCCTGAAGGGTTTGTCCCAGGCTTTGTCGCAACGTTGCGTCCTCGGCCAGCATGCCGTGGGCGGCGCCAATGGTTTGTTGCGCTTGGCGCAAGGTCTGCGTGGCCTGTGGCAGAACCAGGCCGTTCACTTGCAGCAGCGCTTTGTTCAGGTTGGCAAACGACGCATCAAGATTGCGCGCGATGCTGTCCAGGGGCATTTTGTCAATCTTGCCCACGATGTTGGCGACGCGCTCTTGCAATTGATCGAACGTGCCACTGACCGTGGGTAGCGTGATCGGACGCCGTTGCGAATCGAATACCACCTTTGGCGTGTTGGGTATGAAGTCCAAGGCGATATAAAGCTGGCCGGTCAGCAAGTTTCCCGTCCTGGCCTGCGCCCGCAAGCCGTGGGCCACCATTTCTTGCAGCAGGCGTACCAGCCTGTCTTCCTCGGTCCCGTCGGACGGCGGCATTTTTTCCATGATTTCATTGAGCCGCTGCGGATACACCACGATGCCGACTTTGGATTGGAAGCGCCGCCTGTCGGGATCGTAATCAGGCTTGATCGAGATGACCTTGCCCAGGTCCATGCCATCGAACTGCACGGGCGCCCCAATGGCCAGCCCCCGCAGGGATTGCTCGAAGACCAGATAAGCGGTTTGCGATGGCCCGTCAGGTGGCGCCAGCGCCGCCTGCTGATCCTTGGCCAGTTCGTACGTGGCATCCGCCTGGGCGGGTTCACCGGTCAGCCCCAAGGCCGTGCCGAAAGACACGCCCCCGGCCAGAATGGTGGCAATAGACTGGGTTTGCAGCTTGAACCCGTCTGCGCCAAGCGAAACATCCACGCCGCTGGCGTTCCAGAAGCGCGTCGCCGTGGTGACAAAGCGGTCATAAGGCGCATTGATGAAGAGCCGCAGGGCGACGGCCTTGCCATCGTCGCCCAACTGATAGGACGCAACGCGGCCAACCTGAATGCGTCGGTAATAGACAGGAGACCCCACATCCAGCGAGCCGAGATCTTCGGTATGCAGAATGAACGATCGGCCAGGCGTGTCGCCTATCACAGTGGGCGGACTTTCCAGGCCAGTGAACTCTTTTGCAGGCTCCGCCGATTGCCCGCGATCCACGCCGATGTATGCCCCCGACAGCAACGTATCCACGCCGGAAACCCCATCGATGCCGATGCGCGGGCGCACCACCCAGAACCGCGAGCCTTCGCGCGCCAGGCTGGCCGCATCCTTGTCCAGCGCCACCGTTGCCACCACACGGGAACCGTCTTCGCTAAGGCTGATTGCCGTCACCGTGCCCACATTCACGTCCTTGTATTTCACAAGGGTCTTGCCCTCTTCCAAACCGGCGGCAGTACGAAACGTAATCGTGATGACCGGGCCTTCAGTGACCCAGGTTTGCACCAGCATGGAAAGGCCGACCAACGCGGCGATCAGGGGGACCAGCCAGACAAGCGAGATCCGCCACGTTCTGCGGGGGATCACCGTGGGCGCATCCAGCCCGTGAAGATCCTTGGAAGATTCAATCATTCAGCACCACCATTGATTTCACCATCCCAGATATGTCTGGGGTCGAACGACATGGCTGCGAGCATGGTGAAAATCACGACCATGCCGAAGAAAAGGATGCCGACACGCGGCGATATATCGGTAAGGCCTTGGAATTGCACCAAGGCAGCCACCACCGCCACCACCAGCACATCCAACATGGACCAGTACCCCACAAACTCCACCAAGCGGTACAACTTGGCGCGCTCACGTGTCGCCCATCGGCTACGCCGCTGGGAGGTCACGAGCAACAGCCCAAGAATCAGGAATTTCGCGCAAGGCACCGCCACGCTCGCAATGAAAATAACGAACGCGATGCCATAGGAGCCCGATGTCCAGAACTCCACGGCCCCCTCCATGATGGTGCTGCTGCTGCCCCTGCCCAGCAGACTGGAATGCATGACAGGCAACACATTGGCGGGGATGTAGCAGATGATGGCGGCCACAAGCAGCGCCCACGCGCGAGCAAACCCGTTGGGACGCCGTTGATGCAGCGTTACGCCGCAGCGAGGGCATTGAACGTCTCGCCCGGGCGTGTCCACGCGTTCGCATACCAGCCCGCATGTGTGGCAGCCCACTACCGACAAATCGCTTGCGAATGGCGTCCTGCTCACGCCGTGCCGCCACGTCGCAATGCCGATTCATCTTCGGTCTGATCCCACAGCGCAGACAGGTCTCGGTGAGCAATCACCGTCAGCAATACCATCAGGGCGGCAGTCGCCCAGACGCCTGCGCCAAGCGTCACTTCCACAAGACTCACCAGCTTGATGATCGCCACCAGAATCCCAAAAATGGCCACCTCGACCATGCTCCAGGGACGCAAGATCGCCAGCGCCCTCAACGCCCGGGCAAAGCCCGGTGCGCGACGGCCAACCCGCGCATAGCTCAGCACCCATGTCAGCAAGGCGATCTGGGCAAGCGGCACCAAGATCATCACTAGGCCTGCAACGATGGCAAGGGGCGCCACGCTTCCCTGGGCCAAGGCCCATGCGAATTCCCACAACGTTGCCTGCCGGTGCGTGCCATTCAGGCTGATGCGGACGATGGGGCAAACGTTTGCGATCAGAAATACGACGGCTGTCGCCATGGTCAATGCCAGCCATCGGTCCGCATCCAGCGGGTTGGCGCGCTCAAGCACGGCGTCGCATCGACGGCAACGCGCGACCTCGCCTGCCGCCAGCGTGCAACGCCGGTACACGCTGTCGCAATGCTCGCAGGCCACCAAGTGTGGGTAAATGTTCATATCGTTGGCGGCATAACGCTGCGCCGGCGGCTGCTGCTGCTGCTGCGGCGGCGGCTGCTGCGATTGCTGCTGCTGCGATTGCCTTGCGCAGGCCTGCCCATGAAAGCCGTCCGACGCAGACGCCGGGCCTCAGGGGTGGATATGGGTGATCTTCGAGCCCTCAAGCCCCATACCCGCCATCAACCCTTGTGCGCCGAAGGGCACGGCAAACACTTCCTGAGACAAGGTCGTCGTCGACAAGGTGGAAGCGATGGATTTATCCCAAGCCACCAGGCTGGGGCCACTGCCCAACGCCCAGCCGTCACTCTTCTCCAGATAGTTCAGCGACTTCTGGTTCATGAAGAAAAGCGCATAGCCAAAGGTCTGGGCGCCGGCTTGAAGCCCCAAGGACACCGCAGAGATTTCGTAGTAACCGATAGGCTCCTTGCCCTTGAACAAGGCGCCTTGCCCATGCTCGCCGCCCACCACGAAGCCCGCTTTATAGATCTTGGGAAAAACCAAGACGGCCACCGCTTTGTCGCCCAGTTCTTTCGTGCTGGGTTCGACCGCGTAAAGGTGCTTCAGCGCATTGGCGGATTCATTGCGAATCGCGAGTGCAGAATCGGCGAAGGCCACGCCTGATGGCAGCAGCAAGGCGGCGAACGCTAGCAAGGCCGACCGCAGGCAACGCGCAAACGGGCGTCGAAAAGATTTCAGCTTTTTATGACTTGCCATGAACTTGGAAAACCCTGATTTGGTTGTACGCGCGCTCCGCCAACGATGTGTGTGCGTGGCTGGCCGTAGCGCGACGTACTCTATACGTACGTCTCAGGGCAAGCTTGCCATTTGATGCCAACCAGGGGCTTCAAACACCCGAATACATGACCCGGCCCGCGGTGGGCATCGGGGCGCGCAGGATGGACCCTGACTCGGACTCGGTGATGTATAGCGTTTTGCGGTCCGGGCCGCCGAAGGCAACATTGGTCGTCAATGCCCCGAGCGGCGAATTGATGCGCAACATGGGCTCCCCCCGGTTGCTGAACAACCAGACCGCGCCCAGCCCCACATGCGCCACGGCCAGATTGCCGTCTTCATCGATGGCCAGGCCGTCCGGCCCGCCTCCGCCGGACATCTGGATGAAGGTTCCGACTTTGGTCACCTGCCCCTCGCGGGTGAGCGGGACGCGCCAGATGGCATTTGCCCGCGTTACCGCCACATAGAGCACCGACTCGCTGGGGTCCAGCACCAGACCGTTGGGGCTGGGGATATTGTCCAACAGGCAATCAACACGGCCGTCGGCCCGACGCCGGAATACCCGGCCGGTCTGGTCGTGCCAGCCGGTCAGGCCTTGATCGGTGAAATACAGATCGCCGTTAGACGCGAACACCAGGTCGTTCACGGCCTTCAGACGCTCAAGGTGCACCCGTTCAAGCACGGGCGTTGCCTTGCCCGTTTCGGGATCAAGCTGCATGATGCCGCGCGCATAGTCCGCAATGAAGATGCGCCCGTCCCGGTGGATCTTCAGGCCATTGGGTTCGCCGTCGTATTCGGCGATCAATTCGAACCCGCCCTGCGCGTCCACCCGGAACACGCGGCCCCAAGGCACATCCACGCAATACAGACGCCCTTGTGCGTCAAAAGACGGACCCTCCAGCAGGGAATGAGGCGGCTGGTTTCCCGGCTGGTAGCGATGCCACTCGGACGTGCCTTCCGGCTTGCGGAAGGCGTCGGGCAGGCGGGCAAAGACTTCGGCTTGAATGGCAGGCGGTGCGGCGTACATGGTTTCCCGGCAACTGGTTGATGACTGGTGGACGGCAACGATTTCTACGCGGGCCGCTCAAGAAATGCGGTCGGTCGTGCCAACGAACTCCAGGGGGCAATAGAAGCCGCCATGGAACTGGGCGGCGATGGGGTCCTCGGGTACGTTCTGGGCGAGTATTTCCGCGGCGAAAACTTCGGAGTCGTCTTGCGGCTCGTACCCCAGGAATTTGACGTTGGAGTTGTCCCACCGGTTGCGCAGGTTGTTCGACGCGCCATAGACCACAACGAAGTGATAGGACTCGTGCTCAATGCAGCGGCGCGCCAACTGCGCCATGTCCCGGTGGCTGAGCCAGGTCAGGAGCTGGCGTGCTTCGCTTGGGCGGTCGGGCGTGCGGAATGTGCCGATGCGCAGGCAGGCAACCGACATGCCGTACTTGTCGGCATACATCCTGCCCAGGGCCTCGCCAAACACTTTCGAGACGCCGTACAGCGAGTCCGGCCGGGGTTCAACGGTGTTGTCCAGAAATTTTTCCCTGCGGTGGTAGCCCACGGCATGGTTCGAACTGGCGAAAATGACGCGCGGCACGTGTTGGCGGCGAGCCGCCTCGAACACGTTGTAGCAGCCGTCGATGTTCATCGGCAGAATCTTGTCCCAGGTGTCCACGCCGGGAATCCCGGCCAGGTGGACGACACAATCGATGCCTTCCATGCAACGCGCAACCGAATTCATGTCGCGCACATCGATCGTGCAGATTTCCTCGCCTGCTTGCGCGGGCTCCTGTTCGGCAATATCGGCCAGGCGCAGCAAGGCATAGCGGCCGCGCAGATGTGCGCGCAGGCATTTGCCTATGTTCCCTGCCGCGCCCGTGATCAGCACCCGCAGGTTTTCAGGTTGGTTGAAATGAGTCATCGGCTTTCCTGTTTTTTCCGGCGGGGCGGAGTCATGGATCATTTTTTGGTGTTGGCTTTGGCTTCGATCACGGCGTCATAGAGCGCCTGGCCGCCTGGCGCATCGCCGACCAGCTTTTTCACGACGGGCCGGGTTGCCTGCACCAAGGAGTCAATGTCGCTCGGATGAACCACCGTGACGCCCTTTGCCGCCATGGTCTTCATCCCGTCGTCGTAGACCTTCTTGTAATAGTCGCGGGCATAGGCCATGGCTTCATCGGCAGACTCCTTCACGATTTTCCGGTCGTTCTCGGAAAGGGAATCCCAACGCGTCTTCGACATGACCAGCAGCGCCGGATGGATATTGATGTGCGTCATGTTGAAGTACTTGGACACCTCGATGAACTTGTCCGACACGAATTGATCCGGCGTGGTCTCGCCGCCGTCGATCACCTTCTGCTGCAGCGCCAGGTACAGCTCGGAATACGCCATCGGGGTGGCCTGTGCGCCCAGGGTCTTGTAGCTTTCGACGTATCCCGGCGACTGGATGACGCGGATTTTCATGCCTTTCAAGTCGCCAGCGGAATTGATGGCACGGTTGCCAAAGACGTTGCGTTCAATGGCGGAAAACCAGCCCAGGCCAACAAGGCCATACTTGGGAAGGATGGCCATGAACTTGTCGCCAACGGGTCCGGCCAGGATCTCATTGGCTTGCTGGACGTTGTCGAACAGAAACGGCGTGTCAAAAACCAGGAACTCTTTCACCACATTGTTCAGGGCCGGTTGCCCGGTAACGAACAGGTCCGTCGCGCCGGCCACGGCGCCTTGAATCATCGTGAGTTCCCCGCCCAACTGTGAGTGCGGGAACACCGTGACGTTGATCTTGCCGTTCGATTTCTCTTTGAGGATATCGGCAAATTTCTGCGTGCCGACGTGGAACGGGCTGTCCGTGGTCAGTGTGTGCCCCACATCCATGTTCAATGCATGAGTGGGCGCCGACAGCAGCAACAGGCTGATAGCTCCCGTACCAATGATCTTCTTGAGCATGCTCATTTTTTGTCTCCTGGGTGACTTCCAGATTTATGATTTTTTTAGTTCGCACCGGGCGGCGGCCCGGTGCGGCTGCCTACAGAAACGCGGTACTGAGGATCGGCACGTACGAAATGATCATGATGTCCACGACCAACACCGCCAGGAAGAGGACCAGGTAGCGGGCCAACTGATGCATCTTCAGCTGGGCGACCTCGCACACCACGAACAGATTCACGCCCACTGGCGGCGTCACCATTCCGACTGCCAGGTTGGTGATCACGATCATGCCGAAATGGATCGGGTCGATGCCGAAGGCCACGCTGATGGGCGCCAGGATCGGCACAATGATCAGGATTGCCGCCAGCGCTTCGATGAACATGCCAACGACGAACAACATGATGTTCACCAGCAGCAGGAAAACGATGGGGTTGGTGGTCATCGAACCCAGCATGGCGGCAACGCGCTGCGGCACCTGGTTGATGGTCAGCAGGTAGGCAAACACCGCGGCAAAAGCGACGATCAGCAAGATGATCGCGGACATCACCGCGGCCCGGCCGAAGATGATGGGCAAATTCCTGAGCGTGATTTCCTTGTAGACGAACATCCCCAGCGCCAGGCCGTACAGCACCGCAACGCAAGAGGCTTCGGTAGGCGTGAACAAGCCGCCATAGATGCCGCCGAGAATGATGACGGGCATCATCAGCGCCAACATCGCGTCCCGCAAGGCCGTCAGCACGCCAGTTGTCCAGTCCTTCAGGCTCATCACACGCACGGCGTCAAAGCCTTTGATGCTGGCGATCACGCAAACCGTCAGGATCAGCGACAAGGCAATCAAGAGCCCCGGAAGAATGCCCGCGATGAACAGCGCACCGACCGACACATTGGCCGTCAGCGCATAGACGACCATGGGAATGGAAGGCGGGATGATGGCCCCCAGTTCCCCGGACGACGCCGCAATCGACGCGGCGAAGGCTCGTGGATAGCCCTTTTTCTCCATTTCGGGGATCAGCACCGAGCCAATTGCCGCAGTGGTTGCGGACGACGACCCGGACACGGTGGCGAACAGCAAGGACGTGAGCACGGCGACGGCGCCCAAGCCGCCTCGAATCCAGCCGACGAACGCATTGGCCAACTGAACCAGCCTTCGCGCGACGCCGCCCGACTGCATGAGATGGCCCGCAAGAATGAAGAATGGCACGGCCATCAGGCTGAATGAATCCAGCGCCTGGAAGGCCATCTGCACCACCATCAGTAGCGACCGGTCACCCGATTGCAATGCCATCGCCGCAGATAGCCCCAGCGCGGTCATGATCGGCGCGCCGATCAGCATGATCAGAAAAAACGACAAGCCAAGCACGAGAATCATATTGCCCCCTCGACACTGTTCTTGATTTCCATGGCCTCTTCCATTTCCGCTGATTCACGTTGTGGCGATTCCACATTCAGCAGCTCTTTGGCCGCATTGGTGAGGGTGTTCGCACACATGAGCAGGCAGCCGATCGCCATACATGCATAGACATAGGCCATGGGCATTTCCATCGCGGGCGACCATTGCTTCATGCCCAGTTCAATCAGCCGTGTGGATTTCCATACCAGCAGCACCGCCAGCGCCAGGGTCAGCAGATGGGACACAAACCGCAGCCAGCGGGCAAGCCGCTCGGGGACCAGGCTGGCAAAGACGTCGACCCCGATCAGGCGCAGGTGGTAGGCGGCCACCGCGCCGCCAATGAAGACGCTTCCGACCATCAGGAAGCGCGCAAGCTCTTCGGCCCATGGCGTGGACACCGAGATGCCGGTGTAGGTGTAAAGCAGCCGGGCTAAAACAGAAATGGAAACGGCAACGATCATGCCGAAGAGAAAAAGACCGGCGACTTTTTCTGCGGCGTTGTTGATGGACTCCATGGTTCGTTGCACCGCCCGGAACGTGCTGCGGGATGCAGAGTGTTCGTTCATCGTGCCTCCCCGTGTTGCTTGTCTTGTCTCATCACCTCTCCCCTTTGTTTTTGGCAGGGAACTGCATTGCAGATTTTTATTGTTGGCGTCGTTTATGAATGCCGCGCTTGCTGGGTATGGGGTGTCAGTGGGCCACCTCTTCATCCGCCAGAATTCGCGCGGCTTTAAGCAGTGCCGTTTCGTAACGTCTCTGTTCGACCGCCACTTGCTCGGGCGTCCATTGGTAGAAGCCGCGCAACGAGGGCGATTTCACGCCGATGTCGCCGTTGGCGACCAGTTTGCGCATGTAGGCGCTGGGCTCCTGGTCGGTGCGCAAGTACGGATACATCGTCGTCGCCGCCGCGCAATGGATGTCGATACCCGCCAGATCTTTTTGCAGCAGCGGGCCGGCCGCGATGTACCGAAAGCCGAACCCATAGCGCACGGCAGCGTCTACGTCTTGCGCCGAGGCAAAGCCCTCTTCGACGAGAGCGATTGCCTCGCGCATCAGCGCATGCTGAATGCGGTTGGCCAGAAACCCCGGGATATCGCGCTTGACGCGGATCGGCTTTTTGCCGACCGCCAGCATGATGGCGCTGACATCATCGGCGGTCGACGCATCGGACGCCTCGCTGCAAACCACCTCCACCGCCGGCACAAGATGGGCGGGCATGAAAAAGTGCAGCCCGAGCATCCGGCTCTGGGTCGCCAGGCCTTTCGCGATCTGGCTGATGGGAAAGCTTGATGAATTGCTGGTCAAGGGAATCGGGGCTGGGCACAGCGTTTCGAGTTCGGCAAAGACTGCCTGCTTGAGTGCTAGATCCTCGAATACGCATTCAATGACGATATCGACATCGGCCCAGTCCACATGGATCAGCGCACTATGAATGGATGGCGGTGATTGACGCCCATCGGCGCCAAGCGCCTGCGCGGCAGCATCCACTTTTCCGGGCAAGGCAAGCCGCGCCGCCGCATCCGACTCGACAACATGAACGCGCCACCCCGCCACATTGAACATGGCGGCCACCGCGCAACCCATGGTTCCACCGCCCACCACCACCACTTTTTTGATGCTGCTCATCGCTTGTTCCTGGTTAGGTGCCTGGTCAACTGCTGCACCACAATTTACAGAGGCGGTAGCGATTGGTAAAATTCAAAGAAACGAATAGAGTTTTCAAAAATATCAATAGTTCGTCAGTTGGCGTATCAACACGGAGACCGGTAATGCTGGGTGATCTCAAGCAGTTGCGCGCCTTCCTCGCGATCGCCCGCCTGGGAAACTTCACCCGGGCCGCCTACGAACTGCACATCTCCCAGTCGGCGCTGACCATCCAGATCCAGCAGCTTGAAAAGCACTTGCGCACGGAACTGTTCGACCGCAATCGCAGAAGCGTGACGCTGACGCCGCATGGCCAGGAACTGTTCCCGCGAATCGAACGCTTAGTCGCTGAAATTGAAGACCTGGTCACCCATGCCCGAGAGGCAACCGATCCCGATCGTGGCACCGTGACGGTGGCGGCCCTGCCGTCGGTGGCTGCAGGCCTGCTGCCCCGTGCGATTCATCGGCTGAATCGCGACTATCCCCGCATTACCGTCCGTATCCGAGACACCGTGGCCGCTCGCCTGACCTACATGATCCGAAACGGCGAGGTCGATTTTGGTGTTGGCAGCCCGGTTAAACGCGATCCGGAGCTGGTCTGGGAGAAGTTGATGACCGACCGCTTCTGCGCCTTTGTGGCGCCGGATTACCCGTGGACGAAGCGGAACTCGGTGAAATTCAAGGACCTGGCCGGCCCGCCGCTTATTCTGCCGGTCAGGGAAAGCAGCATCCGCATGCACATTGAGGCCGCGGCCGACAAGAACAAGATTTCGCTGCCCGCGGCATACGAGGCCGTCTATAACTCGACCATCACGGCGATGGCGGCGCAGGGGCTCGGGGTGGCCATCCTTTCAGAGCTGGTGGTGCGAGGAGACGACACCACGCGCCTGCGGCGCATTGCGATCGAAGATCCTCCGCTGTATCGATACATCGGCATCTTGCGGCGGGCGGGCCGCTCGCTGTCCAGACCGGCCGAGTTGCTCATCGGCGCGTTGCGGGAAGCGGCAAGCGCGGACTGATTCGCCAAATTGAATATCGCGTATCAAGGGCGACTTGCTGTCGTGCTGTCGCAGAGTGCAGTCTGACTGCTTAATTCGCAGCGCCCTGCGCCCGCACGAGCGAATAGGCGATGTAGTACTTGTAGATGTTGCTGACATACTGAACGGTTTCCCGGCCGATGCGCTGGGCGGCGACGCGTTCCACGTTGTCGAACCACACGTTCGGGTCCAGTCCTTTTTCGGCAGCTTCCTTGCGCAGCTGACTGATCCGGCCGGGGCCGGCGTTATAGGCAGCAAACGCGAACAGGCCCTTGTTCAGTTCCGTCATGGGCTCTTTGGCGTAGTACTGGTCAATCATGAAACGGATGTATTTCACGCCGCCGTGAATGTTTTCTTCTTCGCGGCGGATGTCTCCCACGTCCAGGTCTTTGCCCGTGGCGGGCATGATCTGCATGACACCCACCGCGCCCACCGAACTCTTGGCCTGTTGATCCAGCCGCGACTCCTGATAGCCCTGCGCCATCATCAACAGCCAGTCAATGCTGTACTGATCGCTGTACTTGCGGAAGAACTCTGCCAACCGGTGGAATTTATCGATTTCCTTCGGGTCCGTCGCGCCCTTCACCCACTGAACGGACTTCAAGTACTTGGTCAGTTGCTGGTTGCCGAAAGACGTGCCAACGCGGTTCTTCTCCATGAAGGGATTCAGCGTGGCGGCCAGCTTGGGCGAACCCTTCCGGAAGGCGAACGCGATGTCATTGCCCGTAGCCACTTCCAGGTTTTCATACACCCGTATCTGCGGAAATATCTGCTTCCAGAAATTCGCCAGATAGCGGTCCGACACGGTGTACTTCACCAAGTCAGCACTGACCATTTCCAGAATGTCGTCGGTTTCGAACACGCCAGGCGCATCGCGGACGATGGCGGGCTTCAAGCCCCTGGCTTCCAAATCCGTGTTCAGCTTTTTGACGCTGCCGTAATAGCTGCTGGCGGGGTTGATGAAGAGTTCCTGCCCGGCAAGGTCGTCCAGCGATGTCAACGCCGGCGCACCGGGCGCAGCGACGATGATTTCGGGCACGCCCTTTGCCAGGGGCGTACTGAAGTCCACTTGCTTCTGACGTTCTTCAGTCACCGTTAGATTGGCGGCGATGATATCGCCTTTTCCTGCCAGCAAATCCGGGATCAGACGTTCTCGGGACGTGGGCAGAAAGACGACGTGAACCCGGACGTTCTTGTTCTTCAGTTGTCGGTTCAAGTCGTTATCGAACGCCGTCATCATTTCAGCAATGATGCCGCGCTGGGTGCCGCCCTGGTCCAGAAAATAAAGGGTTCTGTTGTAGGGCACCAGCACGCGGATCTGCCGGCGCTGAATCATCCCGTCCAGGTCTCCCGTCCAAGGCTTGATGTTATAGGCCAGCGTCAGGGGATCGGTCTTGGATGGCGGATCGGCCGCGTGGGACACGCCTGCGGATACGAGGGGCAAACTCGCGGATAGCGCCAGCGCAATTAGACGGAACGACATGGCGCCTCCGAAGCGCGGGAACGATGAAGCTATCTCGTCAAGCAAACCCCAGGAATTACGTGTCAGACTGCAATTTGGAATTGCCCGCCGCATAGCGTGTCAGACTGCAATTTCAAAATGATATTGCAGTCTGACACCGCGATTCACATTTATTGTGGCGACCTCGCTGAAGCATCCTGCAAGCGCACGCCGTCACGGTGGGCGCGGCTTAGGGCTTTCACCATGAATGCGTGGGAGCAACGTTGTCCGGTCTTCGAAAATCCGCCCTTGCCCCAAAACCAGGCCCCGCCGGGTCGTGCTATCGATAAGACACCGATTCAATCCGATTGCGTCCCCGTTGCTTGGCGTAATACAGCGCGCGGTCACTGCGGCTGAGCGCCAGCTCTGCATCCTCGTCCTTCGTATGCAGCGCGGAAATGCCGATGCTGACCGTCAGCGGTATGTGCCGCCCGCCCGATGAGTACGGCGTATCGGCGATCTGGCGCTGTACGTTTCGGGCGAACAGGTGTGCGTGTTCAATGTCGGTATCGGGCAGCACAACGGCGAACTCCTCGCCGCCGATGCGCCCCACCAGATCGGTGTCGCGCAACTGGGCGCGCAGCATATTCGCAAAATGCTGGAGCACCCCATCGCCGATGGCGTGGCCCCAGGTGTCGTTGATGTGCTTGAAGTGGTCCAGGTCGCACATCAGCACTGCCGACCCCAGGCCGCCGTGGCCCTTGATACGCGTGAGTTCTGCGGCGATGCGCGACATGAAATGGCGCCGGTTGGGCAAGGTTGTCAGCGCGTCCGTGGCGGCGAGCTCGCGCAGTTCGAGTTCAGCGCGCTTGCGGTCGGTGATATCCGTGACGAACCCGTGCCACACCACGCCACTGTCGGCGTCCCGCCGCGGGCTGGCGTCGCCCTGCCGCCACCGCACGCCCTGCACCGGCAGGCAAACGCGGAACTCCATGTGCCAGGGCGTCAGCGCAGCGGCTGCTTTCTGCAACGACGCGCGATAGGCGGCCAGGTCTTCGGGGTGGATGCGTTGTTCGATCGCGGTGGTGCTGGCGCGCACATCGTCGGCGGTAAGTTCGAACATGTCCCAGATGCCAGCGCTGACATACGAAAACAACGAGCCGCCCTCGGGCACCGGCCGGCACTGGAAGACCAGGCCAGGTACGGCGTCGGTGAGGTTGACGACAAGGTCGGCCGTCTGTTTAAGCCGCTCGGACATGGCGCGCACCGCGCTGATGTCGGTGGTGGTGCCCATCATCCGCAGTGCCTTGCCCGCGTTGTCCCGGCTGATCACCTTGCCGCGGCTGCAAATCCACTTGTAGCTGCCGTCTTTGCAACGGATACGGTGCTCAACTTCGTAGCTGTCGGTCTTGCCGTCGAAATGGTCCTGCATGACGGCGCGCACGTAGTTCAGGTCGTCAGGGTGCAGGCGGGTGTAGGCGTCTTCGATGCGCGTCGTCAGCTCCGATTCAGAATAGCCAAGCAAGGCCTTCCAGCCGGGCGAATAGGTGATTTCACCGGTCACCACATTGCGATCCCAGACGCCCGTGCCACTGCCCGCGATGGCCAGCGACAACTTTCGGGCCTCTTCGCGCCAGGGGTCTTCGCCCTCGCGCTCGCCCGACAGCGCATGGCGCTGTTCGATCGCCGTGGCCGCCAGGCCAGCCAGGTCTTTCAAGGCCTGGCTGTCTTCATCCGTAACGTCGCGCGCTTGCCCGTGCAGCAGTCGCAAACCGCCAAGCAGGCGCCCATCGGCGGCGCGCACCGGGCATTCGATGGACCAGGGTTGGGAGTCCGCGGGCAGCGTGCCGTCCACCGCCTGCCATGCAGCATCTGCATCGGTGCACGCAAGGATGGCCATGTCCACACTAAACAGCCGCCGGGCCAAGCGCGCCAACCGGGCTAGCGAGGCGTCAAGTTCACATTGCGCGCCGTCCGCGCGATCGCCAGGGGGTGGGGTTACATACGGATCACCGGTAACGGGCATTTCAGGGCCTGATCAATACGGCATTCACCGGTACCGCCGGGTTGCACGTGCCTGACATTTTGTCACGATCCGCACGGAAACAGCATCGTTTTGGAAGGTGTGACTACTGGCCCACAAGCCCGCCAGCGGCGAGTGCATATGCGCCGAACCTGTGGCAGTCTGGTCTGCTCCCGACGGCCCCTCACCCATCAGACAATTGACAACCAGTTTCCAATAATGGAAACTAGTTGTCATGAATACCAACCTTCCCCCCAATACCTCGTTCCGCAAAGATGTTGCGGCACTGACGGAGTTGACTCTCACTGTCTTCAAACTCCACGGCGCATTACTCCTGTGGGGCGATAAGCTCGTTGACCCGCTTGGGCTGACCAGCGCACGCTGGCAAGTGCTGGGCGCGATTGCGCTGGCAGGCGTGCCCCTCACTGCACCCCAAGTAGGTGGCGCCATGGGAGTCACTCGCCAAGGGGCCCAAAAGCAGCTGAACCTGCTGCTTGAGCTTGGGCTGGTCGAAGCCGGAGAAAACCCAGCTCATCAGCGCTCCCCTCTGTATGCCCTCACCGCACGCGGTCGTCAGCTTTACGATCAGGCAGAAGAAAGGTGGACTTCTCAAGCTGCTGCGCTTGCCCGTGAACTATTAACGGCGGATGTCCTGGCGGCAAACGTCACGCTCGACATGATGCTGCGCCATCTCACTGCTTCGACAAATTTCCCAAAAATCCCATGAAATCGAAAGCACACGCACTGGTTGGCACTATCGCGCTCTTATGCATCGGTACGTTTTGGACTTCGACGCTGGTGTCGGAACTTTTCCTGGGGCCAGACAGTGTGACGGCCGTTAAGAATGGCGTTCTAACCGCCATGTGGGTGCTTATCCCCGCGATGGCCGCGACGGGAGGAAGTGGTTTCGTATTGGCGCGCGGCCGCGGCGGCCGCTTGGTGCAAGCGAAGACGCGCCGCATGAAGATCATTGCGGCCAACGGACTTCTCATTTTGCTTCCATCGGCATTTTTCCTCGCACGAATGGCGAACAGCGGCCAGTTCGATGCGCTGTTTTATGCCTGCCAAGGACTCGAACTTATTGCCGGTGCAGCGAATTTCACTCTGCTTGCCCTCAACATGCGTGATGGCTTGAGACTCAGCGGGCGCCTGCTGCCGCGTCATTGACTCGTCCGGCAATCTTGTCGATGCCCATCGGGTTGATCAATAGCGGCGAGCAACTGCCTTGCTGGCGAGTTGCCCGACTGCTTAGGCATAAGGCTTGCTGAGCAGAGCCACAGCCACGGCCCCCGCTGGGGAACCCCCTCTGGCCCACTCTGCAGTCATCGTCCTTCCCTTACGCGGAGGACCACTGCCGCGCGCAATACAACGTGCCGAAGGCAACATTCCAAAGGAGATCCGCGATGAGCGAAAAAACTGCATTGTTAGGCTTGGCCGTCCTGCTGGGCGTCTTTTCAAACGTGCCGGCCGCGTTGGCGCAGGGCGCGCCGCAGTCGGTAACCGAAGTCCGCGTGGATGTTGCGAAGGTGGACGCGGGATACCGCGCATCGAAGATGAGCGGCTCCACCGTCTACAACAGCAAGAAGGAAAAGATCGGCACCGTCGATGACCTGATCCTGGGGCCTCCGGATTGGGTGCCGTACGCCGTCCTGTCGGTCGGCGGCATGCTCGGCGTGGGTAATCACCTTGTGACGGTGCCCTTGGCACAAATGCAGGTCGCCGACGATCAGTTGGTGCTGCCGGAGGCAACCAAGGACACGCTGAAGGCGCTGCCCGAGTTCAAGTACATGAAATAGGGGCTGTGGGCGGCTAGCGTTTGATCTTGAACCAGATGGAGTACATGGCTGGCAGGAATACCAATGTCAGAACGGTTCCCGCCAGCGTGCCGCCAATCAGCGTGTAAGCCAGCGTTCCCCAGAAGACGGAATGGGTCAGCGGAATAAACGCCAGAATGGCCGCCAGCGCCGTCAAGACAACCGGGCGCGCTCGCTGCACCGTCGCTTCGACGACCGCATGGAACGGGTCCAGGCCCTCTTGCTCGTTATGGTGGATCTGTCCAATCAGGATCAAGGTGTTGCGCATCAGAATGCCTGACAGTGCCACCAAGCCGACCAGCGCGTTGATGCCGAAGGGCTGCTGAAAGAGAATCAACGTTGGCACCACGCCAATCAAGCCAAGCGGGCTGGTCAGAAACACCATGACCATTGCCGAGATCGACCGCACCTGAAAGATGATGATGATCAGGGTGATCGCAAGCATGATGGGAAATAGCGGCAGCATGGCTTTCGTCGCTTTGCCTGACTCTTCAATCGACCCGGCCTGATCAATGCGGTAGCCGCTTGGCAGTTTGTCCATGATGGGCTGTAGCTGCTGGGTGATGGCGGCGGACACATCCGGCGGTTGCAGGCCATCGGCAATATCGCCGCGCACGGTGATCGTAGGCGTGCGATCGCGGCGGCGCATGATCGGTTCTTCCATGCGCACATCGACCACCCCCACTTGCGACAGCGGGATGCGCTGCCCATTGGCGCCCGCCAAGGTGAAGTCCGCAATCTTGGCCGGGTCAAGCCGGATGCCGCCGGCAGCGCGAGCCACCACCTGCACCGAGCGGATGTCCTCACGGACTGCGGTGACCGTCACCCCGCTTAGCAAGAATTGCAGCTGCTGCGCCACCGCGCTGGACGTCAGGCCCAACGCCTGCAAACGATCTTGCTGCAAGGTGAAATGCATGGTCGGGGTGCGCGTACCCCAATCAGCGTTAACGGTACGCATCATCGGGCTGGCCGCCAACACCTGCTGCACGTCAGCCGCAATGCCACGCAGCGTATTGACGTCAGGACCGGTAACCCGATAGGCCACCGGGAATGGCGAATATGGACCGAATACGAGTTGAGTGACACGCACTCGGGCCTCGGATGCGAGCCCCCCCGCTATGGCCTGGCGCAAGCGCATCTTCAATGCGTCCCGCGCGTCTTGGCTATCTGTACGGATCACGATCTTGGCGAACGAGGGATCGGGCAGCTCCGGCCCCATGGCCAGATAGAAACGCGGCGCCCCCTGGCCGACGTAGGCGGTGACGATTTTCGATTCTTCCTGTTGGGCCAGCCACGCTTCCACCTTGGCGGTCGCGGCACTGGTCTGAGCGATGGATGTGCCATAGGGCATCTGCACTTCGACCAGCACTTCGGGGCGGTCAGAAATCGGGAAGAACTGCTTCTTCACCACGCCCATGCCAAGCACCGATAAAACAAAAAGGCCAACCACCGCCCCGGCGACCAGCCACTTGCGGGCGATGACGCGCGCAAGCACCCGGCGAAAGCGGTTGTATCGCGGCGTGTTGTAGAGCGCATCGTGACCGCCCTGCACTTTTTTCATCTCGGGCAGCAGCTTGACCCCCAAGTACGGCGTGAACACCACCGCGACCACCCAGGATGCGATCAGCGCAATGCCGACGATCCAGAACATATTGCTGGTGTATTCCCCGGCGGTAGACGGCGCAAAGCCATTGGGCATGAAGCCCACGGCAGTGACCAGCGTGCCAGACAGCATGGGCGCCGCGGTATGGCTCCACGCATAGGCCGAGGCCGCCAGACGGCTGAAGCCCTCTTCCATTTTCACGACCATCATTTCAATGGCGATGATGGCGTCGTCCACGAGCAACCCTAGCGCCAGGATCAGTGAGCCCAACGTAATGCGGTCAAAATTCTTGCCCGTTGCCGCCATCACAATGAAGACGACCGCCAGCGTCAGCGGCACGGCGGCCGCGACGACGATCCCGACACGCCACCCCATGCTGACAAAGCACACCAGCATCACCACGAGCAGCGCGGCGAAGAACTTGATCATGAATTCGTCGACCGCCGAACTGATGTTCACGGCTTGGTCTGTCACCTTCGAGAGGCTCATTCCCAACGGCATTTCGGCATTGATGGCGCCTACCTCACGGTCAAGCGCCTTGCCCAGATCCAATCCGTTCCAACCGTCGCGCATGACAATGCCCAACAGCAAAGCGGGTTCACCGCCGTTGCGAATCATGAACGTCGACGGGTCTTCATATCCGCGTTCGACGTTAGCGATATCCGACAGTTTCAGCGTGCGGCCATTGGCCATCACCGGCGTATCGCGGATCTTCTGCAGCTCGTCGAACGCGCCATCAAGCCGAATGAATATCTGCGGGCCTTTGGTTTCCACCGAGCCCGCGGGCGTCAAGGCATTCTGGCTATTGAGCGCAGCAAACACATCTTGCGGACTGAGGCCCAGCGTGGCCAGCCGCTCATGCGAAAACTCGACATAGATGCGTTCGGCCTGCTCGCCAATGATGTTGACTTTCTTCACACCGGCCACGTGCAGCAGCCGCTGGCGCATCGTCTCGGCCTCGCGTACCAACATGCGTTGCGGCTCGCCCTTGGCCTTGAGCGCAAACAGCGCAAACGTGACGTCTGCATATTCATCGTTGACCATGGGGCCGATCACGCCTGGGGGTAGGCTGGCGGCCTCGTCCCCTACCTTCTTGCGGGCCTGATAGAACTGCTCCGGCACTTCCGATGGCGGCGTGCTGTCAAGCAGGGTTAGCGTCGTGAACGCCAGCCCAGGTCGGGTATAGGTTTCGGTGCGCTCATACCAGCGCAATTCCTGCATGCGCTTTTCGATCTTCTCGGCGACTTGATCCTGCATTTCTTGCGCGGTGGCGCCCGGCCAGGCCGTGACGATGGTCATCACCTTGACCGTAAACGCAGGGTCTTCGGCACGGCCCAGCTTGAAGAAAGAAATGAGCCCCGCCAGCGAGATCAGGCAAATCAGAAACAGGGTGACAGAGCGTTCACGTACGGCGAGCGCGGATAAGTTGAAACGGCCTTCGCTCACGGACGCGCTCCCGCAGCGGCGGCAGTGGCCTGGCCCCCGACCCGCACCAATTCGCCTTCGCGCAACAGATGGGCGCCAAGCGCGACGATCTTGTCTCCCGGCTTGAGCTCCCCGGTCACCCGGGCGCTATCGTCCTCCAGCCGTTGAACCGTGACCGGCTGCCAGGTGACTTTGGCTGGCTCGCCTTTGATGACCCACACCCCCGGGCTGGCGCCCGCATCGAACAAGGAACCCATGGGCACCTGCACGGCGCTAAGCGCCGAGGAAGCGCCATTCGAGATCTGGATCGTGACGGTCGTTCCCAGCGGGGCGTTGGCGAGTGCCCCTTCAAGCACATATCGGGCTTCGAACGTGCGGGTCAGGCGGTCTGCGGCGTCAGAAAGTTGCCGAAGCGTCGTCGGCGCCGTCACCCCCTCCTTGCCAAAAAGCGTCGCTTGGCCGGTGGAGCCCACTTCGGGGCGCAGGGTTTCCGGCAACTGGACAATGGCTTCGCGGCTGCCTGCATGCGCCAAACGAACCACCACCTGCCCGGTACTGACCACCTGGCCAGGTTCAGCCAGCGTGTCGATGATGACGCCGTCCGCATCGGCCAACAGCTCCGTGTACCGCATCGCGTTGCGGGCGACTTCTGCCTGCGCCTGCGCCACCTTGAGCTGAGCGCTGGCGGAATCGGACGCGGCTTTGATCTGGTCGTAGGCAGAGGCCGATATGGCGCCCGTTCCCCGCAGATCGCGATAACGAAGTTCGTCCTGTGCGGTTTGCTGCGCGCGCGCCCGCGCCGCCGTCACGGCTTCTTGCTGCGCTTGTGCGGCCAGTTTCAAGTCGACAGGGTCAATGCGCATCAGCGGCTGACCCCGTTTGACGGTTTGACCCGTGTCGACCAGCCGTTCGAGCACCTTGCCCGAAACACGAAACCCCAAATCACTTTGCACCCGGGCCGCCACGGCCCCCGTGAACGAGCGCTCCACAGCCCCCGCCCCTTGAACGACGGCTACCCGTACTAACGGCGCTTCCGTGCGCGGATCGGTTTGAGAGGTGTCACCGCACGCGGCCAGCACAAGCGGCAACGAGCAGATGGCGGTGGAAATAGAAAGGCGCCGGAGCATGGGAGTCCCATCGACGAAATGAACAGGGCTCCCATTTTGGTTCTAGTGACTATTTTAGTCAATGGTCACAACGCAATTTTCTTACGGGGACAGGCTACGAAGGATCAGGCTGGACAGTTGAGCAGGCGCTTCATCGGTGTAGTCGAAGCTGTGCTGCAAGATCAGCGGATTGAGGTACGGCCGCATGACCAGGAAGATCGCCGTCGACGTTTCGTCCAGCGGCGTTTTGCGCTCGAAATCCCCAGACTGGCGCCCTTCCTGCAAGATGTCTTGAAGCAGCTTCCGGATGCGGTCTTCATAGGCGACGGCCGACTGCCAGTTCTCGGTGGCTGCGGACGCTGCAATCTCGTAGAGCTTGCGATCCCGGAAAAACAGCCGCAGGCTCGCCTCCACAATGGCTTTAAACATGCGGCGAAGCTTCTCGGGGGGCCGGTCGGCCTCTTCCACTGCCGCCCTGACCTCTGACTCAATTTCGCGCAAGCAGTTGGCGCAAATCATCTCGCCAATGGCTTGCTTGGAAACGAAGAACTTATAGATGTAGGCCTTGGAAATGCCAATGGCCTTGGCAAGGTCGGATACGGTCGTTTTTTCATACCCGTACAGACTGAAATGCTCAGTGGCCGCCGTCACGATCTGATCGCGCACATCATGGTCCGCCGGGCCGCGGGCGGAAACGGGATAAGAGGTGGTCTTGTTCATGGGATGAAGCTTACCCCCCTGCTAAAAAGTCGACAACGAGTGACTGTTTAGTATTATAGTCACTTCTCTTTCGTTCCTTCTGCCTCAGAAGAAGTCCATGCTTCCTACTCGTTCGCTCGCCATTCTGACCACCGCCATCACCTTGGCGGGTTGTGCTGTCGGCCCCGACTACGTCCGGCCAGACACGTCCCTGCCTGCCGCGTACCTCGGTCAGCCTGCGGTGGACCAGCGGCACGCCGACGCCAGGGCCGACGTTGCCACTTGGTGGACGGCGTTCGGCGATCCCCAGCTGGCGCACTATGTCGAGCTGGCGTTGGATCAGAACCTGGACTTGGCGCAAGCGGCGGCCCGCGTCAGACAGGCGCGCGCGGGGCTCGGCGCGGCCAACGCCGCCCTTCTGCCCTCGGGCGGCGTCAGTGGCCAGGCTGCCAGAACCTACCAGTCAGTTGAAACGCCCTTCGGGCAAGTATTGAACTCCACGCCGGATTTTGACCGCTACGGCAATGCCTATGAGGCGAATCTCAATGCAAGCTGGGAGATCGATGTGTTCGGCGGGCTGCGCCGTGGACAAGAGGCGGCGCTGGCCGAATACCAGGCCTCGGAAGCCGCCGCCACCGCAACACGGTTGGCCGTCGCCGCCCAGACCGCTGACATCTACATCAGCATCCGCGGGCTGCAAACTCGCATTGACGTGGCCCGTCGCCAGGTGCAAACGCAGGAAAAATTGCTTTCAACGATCAAGCTGCTTTACGGCAAGGGCTTGGCGGCGGAGCTTCAAGTTCAGCAAGCCGAGGGCGCTTTAGCTCAAGTTCAGGCATCCCTGCCGGTGCTTGAAGACGGGTTGAACGCGGCCATGAACGCGCTCGACGTAATACTTGGAGCGGTACCCGGCACCCATCGCACGGAGTTGGCATCCGCACCAGGCATTCCCACGCCCCCGCAAATCGGCGCCATGGGTTCGCCCGGAGATTTGCTAAGACGCCGGCCTGACCTGATCGTGGCTGAACGCAGGCTGGCCGCGTCGAATGCTCGTATCGGTATCGCCATTGCCGAGTACTACCCCAAGTTTTCTCTCAGTGGATTGATCGGCAGCGCGACGTCCCTTTCGGGCGGCAACGTGTTCACCAGTGGCGCCAGCCAATCTGCCGGCGTCATGGGCTTGCGCTGGCGTCTTTTCGACTTCGGACGCATCAACGCACAGATCGAATTGGCCAAGGGGCAAGAAGCGGAAATGCTGGCTGCCTATCGGGTCGCCGTACTGCATGCGACCGAGGACGTGGAAAACGCCCTGTCGGCGCTGGTCAAACGCGAGGACCAAGCCAGCGTGCTTGCCCGTGGGGTGGATTCTCTGACGCGAGCGCGCACGGCTTCGTTTGCGGCGTACGAGAAAGGCGTGGTGAGCCTTATTGAAGTCCTTCAAGCCGACGACAGCTTGCTTCGCGCCTCCGATAATCGCGTTCAGGCGCAGACAGGCGCGGCGCGCGCGGCAATCGCCGCATTCAAAGCGCTGGGCGGTGGTTGGGAGCCCTCTTCCGACGCGCGGCCACTTTAACGAGTCGTCGCTCAACAGCGTCATCGAACCGTCTGGTGCTCATGTCATAAAACATCCCCGCTGTGTACCATCCACCCCTGATCCATAGAACAGAGGTTGCAGTGGGAAACGATCTGGACAAACGCGTCGTCGTCATCGGTGCTGGCATCGTGGGCGCGTCACTGGCGTATCACCTGGCTCGTAAAGGCGCGAAGGTCACCGTGGTTGAGGCGGACGGTGTCGCCTCAGGCGTAACCGGAACCTCGTTCGCATGGATCAACGCCACGCACGGCGAAGCCGACCCCATCGCGCCATTGCGCGGTGCTGCCATTGCCGAATACCGTCGGCTCGAAACGCAGCTGCCTGACCTGAAAGTCCGATGGACAGGGGCTTTGTCCTACCGCGCGAGCTCCACAGAAGCGTTGCCGGGATCGGGTAACCCGGCTTCGAAAAATGGGGTGTCCCGGTCGCAGATTATCGACCTGGAGCCGAACCTCAAGCATCCTCCGGAATCTGCTTCGTACGCTGCCGACGAAGGGGCGCTGAACGCGGTGCAAGCCACGCATGCGTTGATCGCAGGCGCCCAGGCGCATGGGGCCAAGGTTCTGACTCACACACGCGTACTCGGCTTTGCACACCAGGATGCGGTGACGGGAGTAAACACCTCCAACGGCATCATCGAGGCCGATATCGTCGTACTGGCAGCCGGGACAGGCATCACGAGGCTGACCGAGATGCTTGAAGTGCCGCTTCCGATAGAAGCGTCTCCTGCGATTTTCATTCGCTATCAGTCACCCGGCAACCTTGTCCAAACCTTGATCTCCAATTCGGAAATGGAAGTCAGGCAAGGTTCGGACGGCGCGTTGCTGGCAGCGGAAGATTACGTGGACGACACCGCCGAAAACCAGCCCGCAGCGATTGCGCGACGAACGGCCAAGGCGATTCAGAACGAACTCCATGGCGTTGCTGACCTTGCTCCGGAAGTGGCCTGCGTGGGGTACAGACCCATACCTGCCGATGGCGTCCCTATCATTGGTTTTTTACCCAAAATCGCCGGCGTATACGTTTGCGCCATGCACCCCGGCGTTACGCTGGCGGCAATCGTGGGCCGTCTTGCCAGCGAGGAAATCCTGGAAGGCAAGCAATCACGCGCCCTTGAACCCTGCCGGCCCCATCGATTCTTCCAAGCGTAGGGACGCAGGCGTTCGTCCAAACGCGTCGGGTCCCATGCCAGCACTTCGTGACGTCGGGCATCGCGTCACATGGCACGGCGTGGGTTCGAGGTGTAGTGCGATCACGCCGGTGCGGACGGATCAAATGGCTCGCACGATCCGCATTCCAGCGGCATATCCCGATTGACAGCGCTTTAGAGAAGGTGAAAATAAGTCCGACTCAAGGGCGCGATAGTGCCTGCCTTTGAACTCCAGTACGTATGCCAAAGTAAACCCGTATGCCATGTGCGCCGCGCGGTTTGACGCTTCGTGCGGTCGATTAAATTATCTTTCAGCGGAGAGTTGAAGATGACGACCAAACGAGCATTTTCTTCGGGTGCTGCTGCGCTTTTTATAGCCACAGCGGTTTTCTCTACACCCTCGATAGCGCAGGAACCGCGCAAACCAAACATCATTCTGATCGTATCGGACGACACGGGCTACGGTGACCTCGGCCCCTACGGTGGCGGTGTAGGACGCGGAATGCCAACTCCTAATATCGACCGGCTTGCCAAAGAGGGGATGACCTTCTTCTCGTTCTATGCGCAGCCCAGTTGCACGCCCGGGCGCGCTGCCATGCAAACCGGCCGCATCCCAAATCGCAGCGGCATGACGACGGTCGCGTTCCAAGGACAAGGCGGAGGCTTGCCTAAGGAGGAATGGACGTTGGCGTCAGTGCTGAAGACGGGCGGCTACAAGACCTTCTTCAGCGGAAAATGGCACCTGGGCGAAGCGGACTACTCGTTGCCAAACGCCCAAGGCTACGACGAGATGAAATACGCCGGCTTATACCATCTCAATGCCTATACCTATGCGGATCCAACTTGGTTCCCGGATATGGACCCTGAACTCCGCGCGATGTTCCAGAAGGTGACACGCGGCGCCCTATCGGGCAACGCCGGTGAAACGGCGCGCGAGGAATTCAAGATCAATGGCCAGTACGTCGATACGCCCGTCGTGAACGGCAAGGAAGGCGTGGTTGGTATCCCCTTCTTCGACCGCTACGTTGAAAAGGCCTCGCTTGAGTATCTGGACCGCAACGCTAAATCCGAGCAGCCGTTCTTCATGAACATCAATTTCATGAAGGTCCACCAGCCAAATATGCCGGACCCCGACTACAAGGGTAAGTCGATGTCCAAGAGCAAGTATGCAGATTCGGTCGTAGAGCTGGATGCGCGGATCGGGCGGATCATGGACAAAGTTCGAGAGTTGGGCCTGGACAAGAACACATTGGTCTTCTACACCACCGACAACGGCGCGTGGCAGGACGTCTACCCCGATGCGGGCTACACCCCCTTCCGCGGTACCAAGGGCACCGTTCGCGAAGGTGGCAATCGCGTTCCCGCCATCGCCTGGATGCCGGGCAAGATCGCGCCCGCGTCGACGGACCACAGCATCTTGGGCGGCCTTGACTTGATGGCAACCTTCGCGTCGATGGCGGGCGTCAAACTGCCCGTTAACGATCGGGCGGAAAAGCCTATTGTGTTCGATAGCTACGACATGTCGCCGGTGCTGTTCGGCACGGGCAAATCTGAACGGAAGTCGTGGTTCTATTTCACGGAAAACGAGTTGTCTCCGGGCGCCATTCGCGTTGGCAACTACAAGGCGGTATTCAATCTTCGAGGCGACGACGGCGTGAAAACGGGAGGCCTGGCCGTTGACACCAACCTGGGCTGGAAAGGAGCTGAGTCATATGTCGCGGCCGTTCCGCAGGTATTTGACTTGTGGGCGGACCCCCAAGAGCGCTACGACATCTTCATGAGCAATGTCACGGAACGCACATGGACAATCGTCTCGATGAACGCGGCCGCCGCGGACCTGATGAAGACGTATGTGAAGTACCCCCCGCGCAAGGCGCAAAGCGAGGTCTATGACGGGCCGATCACCCTCTCGCAGTACGAGCGCTTCCAGCACATACGGGACGGTCTGGCCAAAGAAGGCTTCAGTCTGCCAATGCCGTCGGGGAACTAACGCGGCGTTTGCATTGCGTGGACCGGATCGGGCGGCCGCAGGCCATCCGATCCGCCGCGCAACCGGCGAGCCCGGCCAAACCGAGCCGAGCGCTTCGCCCCCGACGACGGCATGGTTCCCCACGACGCACCTAAGCGCGTAACACGCGGAGGGTTATGCCGGTGCAGTGACTTCTATTGCATCCGTTATCGCACCAGCGTTCAGGCGCTCAGGCGTTCAGGAAGCGAATGACTTCGTCCCAATCGTTGGTCGACAGGTCGACGTCCTCGTAGTCGCCCGCTTCCTCGTCGTAGCGCGAAACGCAGAAGCGCTGGCTACGGCCGGATTCGCGGTCGGCATAGTTGGCGTAGTCAACAAACACTTTCAAACCGCGCTCCGCGTTCTCGAATGAAGGAGCCGCATCGATGTAGCTCGACGCGTCGACATACCCTTCGGGTATGGTCGGCAGGGTTGTGATGTCGTAGTCGGGAAATTCGCGACGCAGTCGGTCAAGGTTCATTAGGAAAGCATGTAAAGGCTGAAGACCCGACATTTTACGTTGCTCAGGGTCAGTCGCCACGGATGTTGACCCATGCGCAGGCGCAGGCTCCCGACGACTTGGGAAATTTCACCCCTTTCAAGCGTTCCAGGATTTCGAGAAGGCTTAGGCAGCCAGGCAATCTTTCGTCCAATTGTGCAATCGCAAACTTTCATTACAAATTCGTTGCTTAATGTGTCATGAATTTTATACTCGGGTTTTCCCTTAGACGTAATACAAATTCATGCTCTCCCGCTTCACTATTGGCAATCTATCCATCGGAACCCGGCTGACGCTGGGATTTGGCGTCGTACTCGCGCTATTACTGGCGCTGACTGGCCTGTCTCAGTACGAGCTGACTCACATCGGCGGCATCAACCGGGCGATCACGCAAGAGACGTGGGCCAAAGCGAATGCCATCAACACCATTGATGTCACGACGCGCGCCAATGCGCGCACGAATCTCGAACTCATCGTCAACACGGCCCCCCGCGCCGCCGAACCGCTGCTGGCCCGCATCGACACGAATCGGAAAGTCATTGATCAGGCGCTTGCCACGATGCGGCCGTTGTTCGATACCGACGATGAACGCCAGAAGTTGCGGTTGTTGGAAGAGGTGCGCGGCCGCTATGTGAAGTCATTCCAGGGAGTGGGTGCACTGCTCAAGGGTGGTGAGCGCGATGCTGCTCGCCAGCGCTTGCTGGAAGAAACCCTGCCCCTTCTGGACAGCCTGCAAGACCGCATTATCGAGATTTCCCGGATTCAATCTATCGAGATGGCGGACGCTGGCGCCGCCAGCCAGCAGGTCATCGAAGGCGCGGGTCGCATGAATCTGATGCTGTCGGGCCTGGCCGTCGTGCTGGGCGGATTTTTTGCGTGGAAGGTAAGCAAGTCGATTACCGTGCCGCTGGCTCAAGCCGTCACCGTGGCGGAAACCGTGGCGCGTGGCGACCTCGGCCAGCCCATCCACGCCAACACCCTGGATGAAACGGGCCGACTGATGCGCGCGCTGCATGATATGCAGGAGAAGCTGGCCGGCGCTGTTCGGATTATTCGCGCGGGGTCCGAAACCATTTCCAGCGCTTCGGGGCAAATCGCAGCCGGCAACACAGACTTGTCCAGCCGGACGGAAGAGCAAGCCGCGTCGCTGGAAGAAACCGCAGCATCGATGGAAGAACTGGCGTCGACGGTCAAACAAAATGCTGACAACGCGCGTCAGGCCAATCAATTGGCGGCAAGTGCTTCCGAAATCGCCCAGCGGGGCGGCGCCGTCGTGTCGGCAGTGGTGAGCACGATGGGGGATATTTCTGCCAGTTCGCGCAAGATTTCCGAGATTGTTTCGGTCATTGATGGGATTGCATTCCAAACCAACATCCTGGCGCTGAACGCCGCCGTTGAAGCGGCCAGGGCGGGCGAACAGGGCAAGGGCTTTGCGGTCGTCGCGGGCGAGGTGCGGTCGTTGGCGCAACGCAGTGCGCAGGCCGCTCGCGAGGTCAAGGTGTTGATCGAAGCGTCCGTGGGCAAAGTGGCCGAGGGTGCGGAACACGCGGAAAACGCAGGCAGCACGATGCAGGAAGTGGTTGCTTCAGTGAAGCGTGTGACGGACATCATGGGCGAGATCGCTGCGGCATCCCAAGAACAAGCGAGCGGTATCGAGCAAGTTAACCGCGCCGTCTCGCAGATGGACGAGGTAACCCAGCAAAACGCCGCGCTGGTTGAAGAGGCCGCCGCGGCGGCGGGTTCCATGCAGGATCAAGCCCATGCATTGGTGAAAGCGGTTGGGGTTTTCCGGTTGAGCGAGGACGCCACACGTCGCGATGATGCGACCATGCCGCGCGAGCGAGGCGCACTGATGTTGACCTGATCATTCGGCTCAATGGCGCAGAGGCGTGCATTCAGACTGCAATTCAACGGTGATATTGCAGTCTGAATGCCATAATTATTATCTCTCCCCTTCGCCGGCGACGCCCTCACCTTCACATGCGACCACGTTTCCTGAACGCCTTACTGATTGCCCTGATCGCCAACGTCAGTCTCCCCATCGCTCAAACGCAAGCCCAAACCCGGCCGCCCCCCAAGGTGCAGCCGGGCGAAGGCCGGCCCTACGAGATCGCCGATAGCGAAGTATGGGATGTGCCCGACCCGGTGTCGGGCCGCGGCTACCAGGTGTTTGTGGCGTTGCCGCCGTCGTATGCGAAATCGCCGCAACGGCGCTACCCGGTGCTGTATGTGACCGATGCCGACTATGCGTTCCCCATCATCCGGCAGTTGGCGCGCCGCCTGAACGTTGAAGGGCCACGCATTGAGGAATTCATTCTTGTCGGCCTGTCTTATGCAAAGGGTGAGGACGGCGGGGTCAGCCGACAACGTGACTACACCCCAACCCCGAACGGCCCAAGCACCGCGCCTGCCAATGCCGTCCATGGCCAAGCGCGCGCCTATCAAGACTATCTGCGCGATCAGGTAAAGCCCTTCGTCACTGAGCGATATCGCACCGATCCGGCCAACGCCATTTTCTACGGCCATTCCTACGGGGCCCTGCTTGCCACACAAATCCTTTTCACCGAGCCGGGCCTGTTCAATAGCTATATTCTTGGCAGTCCGTCTCTTTGGTATGACAAGCGGCACGCTTTGAAGCTTGAGGCGCGCTACGCCAAGCAGCATCAGGACCTGGCGGCGAATATCTATCTGTATGTCGGCGAGTATGAGGCGCTGCGCAAAGGGGACAAGCGCTATAACCAAACCGTAGATATGGTCGCCGACAACCTGGCGCTTGAGAAGGCGTTGCAGACCCGGCGGTATCCCAGCTTGAAGCTGAAGTCAGAGGTCCTGAACAATGAAGACCATCTCACTGTCGCGCCGCGTGGCTTCATGCAAGGTCTGACGTATCTGCTGCCGGTGCGCTAACCCGTCATTCGTTTTTCCGCTCTTTTGCGCTTGCCTCAAAATCATGGGCCAAGCGCATCAGCTCTTGCTTGTAGTCTTCCAGACTGCCGCGGTAGGCATCCAGATAAAGATCCCGCCGCGCCTTGTCCATCGCTTCAGACGTTGCGGCCTGCCGGACGAAATTCGCTAGCTGCTGCCTCACAGACTCGGGGATGCCGGTGCGCACGGCCACGCTGTAGCTGCTGTGAAACACCATGTCGGGCACGCCGAGTTCGGCGAACGTTTTGACGCCGGGCAGATGGCTGGTGCTTCCCGGCCGGCCCGTGTAGGCCAGCACTTTCACATGCGGATTGTCCTTGACGCTCTGCGTGGTTCCAATCGTGGTGAAGTAGCCATCAATCTGGCCGCCAAGAATTGCCGTAAGCCCTTCCGCACCGCCCTTGAAGGGAATGGCGCGATACGTCGCGCCCAGCCCGGAAGCCAGTCTTGCCGCTAGCGTGGAATAGGTGCCCACGCCGAGATCGGCGGTGCCGATATCCAATTCCCGCTTCAAGCCCTTCAGGTCGTCAAGCCGGTTCCAGCCCCGGTCGGCGGGCACGATGAAGGCGTAGCTGCTCTGGGCTAGCGGCGCAAGAATTTCAAAATCCGAGAACTCGTAGCCCGCGCCGGGCGTCGTGAACTTGGCGCTGTAGAAACCTTCGGCATGGACCAGCAAGGTGTACCCGTCGGCGGGCCGGCTTTTGACAGCCTGAATGCCAATGGCCGAACCGGCGCCGGGCCGGTTCTCGACCACCACGGTCTGCCCCATGACCGACCCCAACTGTTGGGCGAACGCGCGCGAAATTGCATCGGTGGCGGCGCCTGGGGGATACGGAACGACGAGCCGGATGGGTTTGGACGGATAGTTCGTTTCGGCGGCAGCGGCAACCGGGAACAGTGTGCTCAATACGCTGGCGAATGCGGCAATACCGAATGCTGCAACACCGAATCCTGCGCGACTGAATCCTGCACGACGGAATCCTGCGCGACCGAATCCTGCAACACCGAATGCTGTACGACCAGAGCGCGCGCGGCGGCGAATGGCGAATGGCATGTTTTGCTCTTTTTCAGTTGTCTCGCCGAAAGTGTATCGATCGCCCGCTCACCGATTCCCCCCACATCCTGAAGAAGTCTCCTGCAAAAAATGCAGCACACGGCAAGTGCCATCAGCCACGGCCGTATCCATGACTCTGTCGATTCGTGCAGTTCTGATCTGCGGTTTCAGCTATAGGCAATCTGGTCACGCTACCTAGAATTTAGAGCTTCCTAATAATTCAAAAATTCTGGAGACAATGAAATGAACCCCTCATTTCTGACGCGGCGCGCCGTGCTGCTTGGCGGCGTGCTGATGGGCTTGGGTGTCAACGCCTTTGCCGCCCCCAGCAACTGGCCCGAGCGCCCTATTCGGCTTGTCGTCGCCGGATCGCCCGGCGCAGGCGGAGACATTTTTGCCCGCCTGATCTCCCCGTTCCTGTCCAAGGCCCTGAAGCAACCGGTGGTTGTGGAATCGAAGCCGGGCGCCAACGGCATGATCGCGTGCGACACGGTGGCCAAGGCTGCGGCCGATGGCTACACGCTGCTGTTCGCGCCCTCGTCCGCCATCCTGCTGAACCCCGTTGTGCTCCCGTCGATACCCTACGACACGGAAAAGGATTTGCTTCCCATCGCTCAAGTCGGGGCAGCGGGGATTTTGCTGGTCGCCAACCCCAGCACCGGCTTCAAGAACCTGGCGGACATGGTCGCCTATGCCAAGGCCAACCCCGGCAAGCTCGCCTACGGGTCATGGGGCACCGGCTCATCCGGCAACCTGGCCATGGAAGGCATCAAGGCCCATTACGGTCTGGACATGCCCCATATTCCCTACAAGCAATTGGTCACTGAAAGCACCGACCTGATCGCCAACACCATCAGCGTCGGCTTCATGGATATTGCTTCGCCGATTCCGTTCATGCGCAGCGGCAAGCTGGTTGCGCTGGGGCAGACGGGTTCGCGGCGCTGGCCCGCCACGATGGACGTGCCGACCCTGGCCGAGCAAGGCTACACCTTTGAAGCGGACGGCTGGTATGGCGTGTTTGCCCCGGCGGGAACGCCGCCCGAGATCATCGACCGGCTCAACGCCGAGATCTACCGCGCGCAGCACGCCCCAGACGTCCGCGAAAAAATCGAAGGCCAGAACATGATCGTGCCTGCAAACCTGTCAGCGCAGGAGTTCGCGTCTTCCATCAAGCGCGACGCCGTCATCTGGCAAGGGCTGGCGAACGTGGCTGACCTGAAGAACAAGTAGGCCTGCGCACACTCCGCTGCCCCCTCTTTTCATCAGGTAAAACGTATGGACATGCCCTCCTCTGCTCTCCCTTTTTCTCACCACGCTTTGCAGGGCCGCGTGGCCGTGGTCACGGGCGCCACCGGCGGCATCGGGCTGGCCATATGCCAGCAGCTGCGCACGATGGGCGCGGCCGTGGCGCAGGTGGATATCAATGCGCCCAACACCCCCGCCGACACGGATGGCGTGCTGAATGTGCGCTGCGATATCTCCAACCCCGACTCGGTTGCCGACATGGCCAGGCAGGTTCGTGCGCGCTTCGGCCGATGCGACGTGCTTGTCAACAATGCGGCCATCAGCGCAGCGCCGGTCGGCCTGGAGGAATTCTCGATCGAGTTGTGGGACCGCATCTTCCGCGTCAATCTGCGCGGCGCCCTGCTGTGCGCGCAAGCCGTGTTTCCCTTGATGCGGGACCAACAGGCGGGCAGCATCATCAACGTGGCGTCGATCTCGGCCCAGTCGCCAACCCGGCTCGGCGCCTACGGCACGACCAAGGCGGCGTTACAGGCCCTGACTCGCCAAATGGCCGTCGAATGGGGCCCGCGCGGCATCCGCGCCAACGCCATCAGCCCCGGGATGATCCGCACGCCGCTATCCGAACGGCACTACCACGATGAATCCGTGCTGCAAAAGCGCGTTTCACGCATCCCCGCACGGCGTATCGGCCTTCCCGCAGACATCGCGCAAGCGGTCGCCTTTCTTGCCAGCGACGCGTCTCTATACGTCAACGGGCAAGACATCGTGGTGGACGGCGGCTTTCTCAAAGCGTCGCTCAGCAATCTATACGATGCGTAAAACGGGTAAGGGCTGATTCCAATCCAAACCCTGCTCTGGATGAATGCAGATCAGGCCGGTAAACTGCGCGATTATCTCGGCGCGGACGGGCTGGCTGAACGCGCACATCATCCTGAGAGCTACCCACCATGATTCGTCGTCTGGTCTTTGCTGCATCGCTGGCCGTGGCAGGCAGCGCTGCGGCTGCCCCCTCCTTCAACTGCGCCAAGGCGACGACTCCGGTCGAAAAATCCCTATGCGGCAATTTGGTCCTGGGCGACCAAGACGCGGCCATGGCGCAGCAATACAAGGCCGTGCGGGGCAAGCTTGACGCCGAGGCGGCCAAATCGCTAACGGCTGACCAGCGTTATTACCTGGGCGTGCGTGACGACATCTATGCCGAACCCTACACCGGAAGCACGCCGTTCAAAGAGATCAGCACAAGCATGCGGTATCGGTTGGATTTTCTGAAGTCGATCAATCCGCAGCCGCCAGCCGGCTTTGTCGGTTCGTGGAAAAACATCGAAGGTGAAATCAAGATCACGCAAGCCGCCGATGGCAAGCTGTTCGTGGAGGCCAACTCGTCGCGGCCCTACACCGGCCGCTGGGTCTGCGACTTGAGCGGCAACGCGGTGGCGTCCGGCGACACCCTGAAAGTCACCTACCAAGACGGCCCGCCCTGGGTCCTGTCGCTGAAGCGTCGTGGCGCCGTGCTGGTGACCACCGTAACGCCGCCCGCCGGTGTTGAAGAAGACGGTTTCGGCCCGCCCTTCTGCGGCATGAACGGCAGCCTGGCGCGCGACTGGTTCGCGGTGCGCTGATCCCATCACCATCGGTCTGTGGGGGTTTCACATGTTTCAACTACGGCAACTGAAGATCTTCATCGCGGCAGTGGAAACGTTGAGCTTCACCCAGGCCGCCAAACGGGTACACCTGTCGCAACCCAGCGTGACGGAGCAGATTCGGGCGCTGGAAGAAAGCGTCGGCCAGACGCTGTTCAACCGCCAGAACAACCGCCTGCAACTCACCCCGGCCGGACAGCAATTGGCCATTCGCGCGCGCGAGCTGCTTGCCCTGGCCGATGATGCCTTGCGCGAGGTGCGCGACGCCGTAGGCGGCACCCCCGGCGCGATAAGAGTCGCCGCACCGCAGACCTTGTGCACCAGCGTGCTGGTGCCGCAACTGCTGCACTTTGCGGGCAGGTATCCCGACACGCAGGTCGCCGTGCAGGAACGAAACTCCATGGCGACGGCCCAGGCCGTGCTCGATGGAACGGCCGATCTGGGGCTGGTACACGGCTGGCCGGCGAACGACGCCAAGCTGCGCGTGGAAGTCATCGCGCGAGACCTGCCGGTGGTCGTGCTGCCCCCGGGCCATCCCCTCAGCCAGGCAGATGAAATCAGCCCAGAATCGCTTGCGGCGTTTCCACTGATTGTCACGATGGAAGGCTGCCGGTATCGCGAATACCTGGAGGCTCTGTTGCAGGAAGCGCCCATCAGGCCCAACATTCGCGGCGTTGCAGACAGCGTGCCCGCCTTGATGCAGATGGTGGCCGCGGGCCTTGGGGTGTCGATCTTGCCGCAGATGGCCATGGAGCCCGCCGCGACGGCGGCGCGCGTCGCGTGGCGGCCGTTGCTGACAAGCGGAGACGGCCTTCCCATCTGCCTGCTTACCGTGCAGCAAACGCCGGCGCGCCACGTGGCCGCGTTTATTGACATGATCCGGCTGGCGGCAACACGCTCAGACCAGCCGATGCCCGCCATCCACGTGCAGCACGGTGCCGGTCGTATAGCCGTTGCCAAGTAAGAAGACGATGGCGTCGGCGATATCGTCGCCCGTGCCGACTCTGCCCACCGGAAGCCGTTCGGCCATCGATGCCAAGAGCGTTTCACTGTCAGCGCCGGCCACGTCATTCCAGATCGGCGTGCGTACCCACCCCGGCGACACGGCGTTGACCCGCAACGGCGCAAGCTCGATGGCCATTGCCCGCACCACCCCTTCCAGCGCGGCATTGATCGCCGCCACGGCAACGCCCTTCGGCCGGGGCCGGTAAGCAGCGATGCCGGACGTCAACGTCATGGAGCCGTGCGCGGGCATACGCGCGGCCCCATGTTTGGCCAGCAAGATCGGCGCAACGACCTTCGAGCGGATGGCGCGGTCCAGCGCGTCCAGGGACAATTCCGGCAGCAACTCGTACGCCCCGCGTATGTCGGCTGCGGTGCACACCACATGGTCCACCGGGCCGGATGTTTCAAAAAACCGCTGCACTTGCGCCTCGCTCGTCACATCCACTTGATGCAGGTGCGGGTCGCCAAACGCGCCTAACTGCTCGCGCGCCGCGTCGAGCTTGTCGCGCGACCGGCCCACGATCAGCACGTCGCAATGCAGGCGCAGCAGCTGCGCGCTGACCGCCAGCCCCATGCCCGAGCTACCGCCCACGACCACAACGCGTTGTCCTGCAAGACTGTTGCCCATGCTCATTCCCTTGAATAGGTGTTTGGAATGAGCGATGGTGGCGCGACGCCCTGCTGGGTGCCAGCAGGAATGTTCGATGGGGGTATCGGTGTTTCCGATGCGGCGCGCCTTGGCCCAAACGCCACCGACGAGGCCAAAGCGAAAAATGTCTCATTATTCATGCCGATCTGTCTCAGCCGGCCAATTCTTGCGCATCCTTCCCGGGGCCGCGGTGTAAATTCGGCAACGATTTCAATCACAAACGACATCGGGCAGCGCAGGTTTCTGGGGGTGAATCGGCCCGCGAGTTGACTGCCGATATCGCTGAATGCCATGCAGAATCCCGCCCCCTTGATCAAGCTTCGAAGCTTTTTGCACATGGCTCCCTACCTGGCGAGCCGGGGCGTTTCCCCGCTTGAGTTCTTCCAGCGCGTGGGTGTGTCGCCGAACATTTTCCAGACGCCCGACACCTGGTTTCCCCGCGCGATGTGCTTTCGCATTGCCAACGAGATGGCGGCTATTTCGCAGGACCCGTTCGCGGGGGTCCACGTGGGCCGCTTGATGGCGCTGCCTTCATTGGGCGCATGGGGTCATCTGGTGCTGCGCTCGGAAAATGTGGCGCAGGCATGCGCCCGGGCCGCGGCCAACTCAGAAATGCTGCATCAAGGCGGACACGTCCACATCGTCACCGAAGGCCGCAAGACCCGGCTGATTCACCAATTTACCGGGCAGCTAGAGGCTGATCCCCGGCAGTTCATCTATGGAAGCCTGGCCGTGCTGCGCAAGGTGCCCCTCATGGCGGGTGAACCGTCCGCGATACGCGTGCATTTAAAGACGGCACGAACACGGGGCGATGACGCGCTTGAAGCCGCCCTGGGCCCGAACATCGAAACCGGCGCCGAATACGACATGATCGAGTTCGACCGCGACCTGCTGGAGCGCCCGCTGAAGCATTTGACGGACGACGCACGAACGATCACGCAGGCGTTGCAATCGACGATCGCTACCGCAAGCCTGCTTGTCGACCGCATGTCGGACCAGGTTGAAATCAAGCTCGGATCGGTGGCCAAAGAGATCGGCACGTCTGCCCGGACGCTACAGCGCCGCCTGAAATCCACCGGCGTCGACTTCGAGGCATTGCGCGACGAGACGCGTCGCAGCGAGGCGCTGCGGTTGATTGCCCTGCGCAGATATTCGGCCACCGAAATCGCCTACATGGTCGGCTACAGCGACCCCGCCCACTTCACGCGCGCGTTCAAGCGCTGGACGGGGAATACCCCAACACAATTTCGCGCCGCGGCCGCGTAACCTGTTCGGCGCAAGGTAGGGCGCGGGACTGCGCCCATGCCTATGCCCATGCCCAACGTATTCAGCGCCTTGATCCGCCATTGATTTTGGCATCGAAAGGCAAGCCAGCCACGCCGCCGTCCAGTAGAGTCCGGCGCATCCGACGCCGTGTCCTGCCGGCGCAACGTGCCGCGCTACGCACACGAGACGCCAGCCGCCGTGCAATGGCACAGACTTACCTCAACAAGGATTCACATGCGTTATCTATCCGCGTCCAGCATCGCCACCCTGACGCTGGCCACCTTTGCAAACGTACACGCCCAGCCGGCCCCCGATGCGGCAGTGCCCGTGGGCGTCAATAATTTCGTCCGTGCCGAATCCGATCTCTACATGGGCAAGATGGTGGCCGACGGTGGCCTGGGCAAGTTTGTTCATAGCCGCGAACCGGTGCCCATTGACGCGCAGAACGTCATCCGCATGAACCGCGACACCTTGTACTCGTCAGCCGTGTTTGATCTGGATGCCGGACCTGTCACGGTCGAGCTGCCGCAGGCCGGCCAGCGATTCATGTCGATGCAGGTCGTTGACGAGAACCACTATGTGCCCGCCGTGTATTACGGCGCCGGCAGCCATACGCTGACCAAACAGGACATCGGCACGCGCTATGTGTTTGTGGCGATCCGCACGCTCGTCGATCCCACCGATCCCAAAGACCTGAAGCAGGTTCACCAGCTGCAAGACGCCATGAAGGTCGCCCAGGCCAAGCCCGGCGAATTCGTGGTGCCGAAATGGGATCAGGCCAGCCAGAAAAAAATGCGCGACGCCCTGCTCGTTCTGGGTTCGACGCTTCCCGACTACAACCTGGCGTTTGGCACGAAAGACGCGGTGGACCCGATTCAGCATTTGCTCGGCACCGCCACGGGCTGGGGCGGCAATCCCAGCAAAGACGCCACCTACCTTAGCGGCGCGATTCCCCAGAATGATGGCAAGACCGTGTATCGGCTGCACGTGGGCCAGGTGCCGGTCAAGAGCTTCTGGTCGGTCAGCGTCTACAACGCAGACGGCTACTTCCAGAAGAATGCGTACGACGCCTATTCGATCAATAACCTGACCGCCAAGAAGAGCCAGGACGGTTCCATTACCATTCAGTTCGGCGGCTGCGATGGCAAAATCGCCAATTGCCTGCCCATCACGCCGGGTTGGAACTATACGGTCAGGCTGTATCAGCCGGACGCCAGCATCCTGAATGGTCAATGGCGCTTTCCGCAGCCGCAGGCCCAGCCGTAGCCGTCGGTTATCGTTGCACACCACGCGAAGCAAGGTAAGACGTCACCATGAGCTGCCCAGAAACGTTCATTTCCACCGACGCAATCGAGCCTGCCTTGCGTGACGAATACTGGCGCGAGGTCACGCGGCCCTTTTGCGAGACCTCCCCCGCTTCGACGGACGGCACGGCCACGCTGGAAGGCAGCATGCGGCTGCGTCATCTTGGCGGTTTGACGCTGGGTTCAACCACCTTCAACGCGCAACGCTACAAGCGGGACAAGCCCACCATTGCCCGCAGCGGGCTCGATCACTATCTGGTCCATGTCTTGACCGCCGGCACCATCCACGGCGACTTCGACCGCCGCAACGTCATGGCGGCTCAGGGCGGCATATGCATCATTGATCTGGCCCGGCCTTACGAATGCAAGGTGGATGCCGGCGAACGGTTGGCCATGACCATTCCACGCGCCGGCATCGACAAGCTGCTGGGCCAGCGCGACCTTCACGGTTTCGTACTTCAGGCCGGCCATCCAATGACGCGCCTGCTGGTGGATTACCTGTGCGGCTTTCACGCGGTGGCGGGGCAACTTTCCGCAAGCGAAGACGTCGCGGTGCAAGACGCACTGGTCACCCTGTTGTCAGCGGGTCTGTCAGACGCCCCGCCCATGCAAGACGAGCCGAAATCCGTGTTGGGCCAGGCGCTGCGCGCGCGTGCGCTTGCCTATATTGATGATCATCTCTCTGATCCCGCGCTGGGCCCGGATCTGCTCATGCAGCGATTCAGAGTGTCACGGGCCCATCTTTATCGCATCTTTTCGGACCTTGGCGGCGTCACCCATGCCATCAAGAACCGGCGCCTTGACGCCGCTTACGCCCGCCTTGTCGACCCAAGGAGCGCACCGCGCGCTGTCAGCCAGGTCGCGGCGGATTTCGGTATTCGTGATGTGCAACGCTTTCGCAAGGCGTTCGTGGCACGCTTTGGCGTAGCGCCCGAAGACGCCAGTGAATGGGCCCGAAACGTCTCGCCGCCGGTGGACAGCAACGATGTGCTGTCCCGGCATTTTGCCGCGCACCGCCCGGGGTTGCGGGCGGCGTAAGCAGAGCGAACGGCACGGGCGCCATGATGGGCCGGGTGTGTCGGCCGGGGTTGTCGGCCAGGCCTGTCTGCCGGGCGTGTCGGCCGGACGTGTCAGAACCGGTAAGCGAATCCTAGAATCGGACCCTGCTGGATGACGTTGTACACAAAGCCGTTGCGATTGAAATTGACGCCAAGCGCGCGGTAACCGAGCATCGCCGACAGGTTGGACTTGAACTGATAGCCAAGCGCCGCCGTGGCGTCCCAGTCAAGCTTGGCTTGCCCTGCGCCGATGACGCCCCAGCCGGTCAGATACCAGTGCTCGTTCAAGGCGTATTGCCCGCGCAATCCGGCCACCGCATCCACCCAGGTTGCGCTGTCGGTTCGGCTTCTTCCGCCAAGCGCCCCGCCCTTCAAGGCGATTTCCGTGCTGGCGTACCAGAGCCGTCCGCCGCCGATGACGTCAAGATGCCCGTTATCGCTTTCCAGCACGGTGTATCCCGCGCCAAAAAAGCCAGAGAATGACTTCGACTTGACCTCGACGCTGCGGCTCAGAATGCCGTAATCCGTACTGCCGTCGGCGGACAGCTGACTGTACATTACGTCGCCCAACAGGCTGAAGCGCCCGTGGCGCGCTTCGACCGCGCCCATGAAGGCCAAGTCCAGCTCGCTCATGACGTCGCTGAAACTGGAATTGAGCCTGGCCGGCGGCTGCCCGAATTGCCCCACCTTGCCTCGGATGCCGGACGCCCAAATATAGGGGCTGACACTCACACTCCAAGAATCGGAACTGCCGCCTTCGTTCTTCAAAAGGGGGCTGACCGGCAGCATGTTGTCGGCCCAGGCCGAGTGGCTTGCGGTAAACAGCAGGCAAGAAAAAACCAGCGAAGCAGAAAGGCGTTTCATGAATACTCGAAGATGCGGCGTCGTAGAACTGGGCAAGAGAACGGGCGGCGCAATCGCTATGGCTTAAGCGCCAGTGCCTCTGCCCCGCAGTCCAGCCCCACTGCCTGCGGCTTTGCCTTGGCTGCCTGCACTTCCTGACGCGCCGCGTCCACATCCGCACGAAACTCGGCGTAGTTTTGCAATAGGGCCACGGTTGCCGCGCCCATCGTGCGGCCGGCATCCACATCACTTTGCCAATGCGCATTGCAGACGACTCGGCTTTGTCCAAACTCCAGGCCGCGCCGCAAGAGCGTGTTGGCGCGATCAGGATTGATTTCAGCCAGGATCAGCGCCCATGCCCACCCTGCCGCCGTATGGCCCGACGGGTAGGAACCATCCGTGCGCAGCAAGGACTCTTGCTCGGGGAAACACGTCCCTTCGTTGTGGACCACGAACGGGCGCACGCGGTTATAGGTGTTCTTGACGCCGTAAGTAGACAGCCCGACATCTGTCAGCACCTTCTGCATCAAGCGATACAGGTGCGGAGTTTGCGCCTCGGTGATATCGACACCCATCGCGCACGAAAAATTCTTGGCAGGCTGCGGAAACTGCAAATCAGCATCCAGACGCGCCTGCGTGGCGCGCGCGGAACCCCGCAATGGCACCGTTGCAGCCCTTGCCTCTTCATCGCGCGCGTATGCGGCGCTGGCGGCAGCAGGCGGCGGCCCGAGCAGCTCAAGGCTATTGGGCAAGCGGTCTTTAGGGATATAGCCAGGCGCCAGTTCAAAGTGCGGATCGGTGACCGCAGGGCCATCGGCATTGCCCGCCGCGTACGACATCGCATGGGTCATGCCAAGCACAACAACGAAAACGCTGGCTGCCTTACCGCGAGTCTTTAAAAGCATACGATCTTCACTGTCCATCTGTTTTCCGAACGCTTCACATGCGGACGCTTGAACGTCGCAAGCCGTCTTCGATGTGAAACCGATGGCGAATTTACACCGGTGCCTTTAGGACAAGCGGTAATCGCCGGGCAGATGAGACAGATCGATAGGAATAATGAGACGCGGCGTGGCGCAGTGCGTCAGACGCAGAGTTTCATCGCCTGCGCGACGAGGCGATACGGAGGATAAATTGCAGTCTGACTGCAGGACTAAAGCAAATTGCATTCAGACTGCACTTCCAGAAAGCAAGCACACCGTATGCCCCCGTCAGGCCTCCAGCACCTTCTTCATTGATGGAGCGGGATGCAGCCGGTAATCCGCTCGTTCATAGAACGGCACCGCATCCGGTCGTGCATCCAGGAACACGGCCGTCATGCCCCGCGCACGCGCATCGCTTTCCGCAAATTCCATCAACGATCGGCCCGCCCCACTGCCTCGCACCGCCGCGTCCACAACAAGGTCGTCCACATGCAGGTGCGCCCCGCGCGCCAAGGTGTGGACGGGTCTCATGCCCAGCACACCGATCATCTTTCCATCCAGAAAGGCGGCGGCCAGCTCGTAACCTGAATGCGATTGCCGGCGAACGCGGGCCAGAAATTCCGCTTCATCAAGCGTTCGAAGCTGCGCAATAACCGGATAGGCATCGCGCCATTCAAGCGGCGCTAACCGTCTGACTTCCAGCTTGCCGGGACGTTGTACGTTCATGGTTTCCAGAGCATTGAATGAAAGATGGTGATTGTGCAGAAATAAGCAGCCAGACTGCAATATCTCCCTGACTGCCCTACTTCTTAGAAACTGCGGTCTGATTGCCCTACTTCCCAAACGGCCCCGATCCCTCCTCGCACTAGGCAACCCAGGGATAGCCGATCTCTTCGAAGTCAGCGATAAGGGCGTCGCGGTCAATCGGGATGCCTAGCGATTCGATGGCGCCGATTGATAGCACTTGGTGGTTGAACGCATGACTCACCAATGTCGGGTCTACGTCCACCTCGTAGTACTCCTGCGCCCAAGACCGGTAAAACTCCGGCCCATTGCAAAGCCACTTGAGCAGCGCCGCTTGGCCGCCTTCGTCGGCATCGCGTGACGACACGGCACGCCAACCCGCCGCGTCATCATCGAACCACAGCACGAAGGTCGCTTGCTCCATCGAGAACGCGGGTTCGGCCATGAATTCGGTGAAGCGCGCGGGAATTTTCTGCGCCACGCTGTCAAGAAACGCGCCGCCTGCCGCCGCCCTGCTGTCCGAAAAACAGCCTTTGACGGCGCAACCATAGGGCGCGTGAATGACGAAGTAATCATCGCCCTCACCGTTGCGCATCGAGCTCATCTGCTGATCATCGGCCCATCTGGCGTTATGACTGAAATAACGCATGGTCCAATCTTGGCAATAGATGGCGTCCAGAATGGCAAGCGCCTTTGACTTGATGAGCAGCGCATCGGGCGGGGGCAATTCGTTCAGAAGCGTCATGATCTGGCTGGGCAAAAACAGGTTCCGTTGAAAAAGGGATGCGCGCTAGATCGCCGGCCCTTTCAGTTCAATTTGGTTTCCGTCAGGGTCCAGGCAATAGATCGACAGCCCTTCGCCTTCTGCCCCATATCGCATCACGGCCTTGTCCGCCGCAACGCCGAACGCCTGCAGATGCTTGAGAATGGCCGTTTCATCGAACGGATCGACGCGCAGACAGAAGTGGTCGACATTGTGCCCCTCTTTGCCAGGGGCTAGCCCGCCCGCGGCACCCAGGGGGCCTTGCACATCCACCAGATCAATCATGGACCCGCCCGCGCCCAAGTGGATCATCGCTAACTTTTCGTTCTTCTTTCTGATCGAGCAGCCCAGGACTTTCGTATAAAAGTCCACGCTACGCTCCATGTCCCGAACCCTGAGGACGACATGATCCAAATGCTTGATCTGAAATACCGACATGATGGTTCCCTGGGGTGAGTCAGACAGCCATCCCGTAAACAAAAATGGATCGCTGACATTTTTTCATATGCGCGCAAGGGCACAACGCTGCGCGCGCACGGGTATTGCTTTGCGTAGCGGTTCGCGGTCAGTTGCTGTTGATCCAGTTCTGAGTGTCCTGGATGAACCACGGAAGATTCAACTTTTCGCCCTCGCCGGACTGTATGGTCAAGCGTTGGCCCGAGGAACCCGGGGCGCTGGTCGCAGGCTTTGCCTTTTCAGATGACCGGGTCCGATATTCCATATCGGTTTGCTGGGGTGGATTATTCGCGCAGGCGGCAATTGACGCGCACGCCACTGCGGCCAGGACTGACCGCAGTGCTAAACGAAAAATTCTCATGATGTTCTGCTTCCCGCTGGCGGCACAGGCCGAAGTGCCGGGCAATCAAGGCCTATACCGCGTACCTTACTCGCTGTAGGGGGCCGGCGTCAGCGGTTTGCGCCCATCAATGTGACCGTTGCCCGGCAACTGCCGCCCACTGCGCTTCGGGCATTCGCAGTTTGCGCTGCCGCCGAATTAAAAGCTGGGCTTCCTGGCGTTCGATTGATTCATGAATTCCATCCGCGCGTTGGTCCACGCCGGATCATAGAGATGGACCGTCACGCCGGAGTACTTCAAAACGGCTTGGGTCATATCGGTCGAGCAGCCCATTCCCGGATTCGAGCTCGGCTTGGTGCACCATTCCAAACTCAGGTCGTTTGGGTAGTTCGACTGCCTTCCGTACTTCTGCACCACCGCCTGCGCCATGGCGTCTTTGTTGGCCGGGGTCCACGGCATTTCGTAGTTGATCTGCGACACCACCAGCGGCCGTTGCTTATCGACGGGCACACGCGGTTCGAAGTGAACGACCAGCTCGACGCCGTCCTTCCTATAGCTGAAATCTTTCGGCGTCTTCGTGTTCGTGACGGGGTCTACCGTTGCGTATCCCGCTTTGATTTCGCTCTTGCTGACATTGAAATTCTTGGCGGCGGCGGCAACCGCCTCGTCATAGTCCATGCCCGTCTTGACCCCGGCGATATCGAAGGTCCGGGCATCGACCGACCGTGGGGCTGCTGCGTGCGCGGGGGCAAGCGCCAAGGCATTGAGTGCGGAAATCAGGAGAGCGGCTTTCAACTTCAAAATAAACATCCTTTGCAAATGGTGCCGGGATTATCCGCAGGCCGCTTTATACCGTCCCCAATAAAATGCAACAATATTTATCGATTTAACCATTCATCCTTCGATAAGCCCGCCACCCATGGCCGCCCATTGCCGCCAGCAAGCGCGACTCGCGACCATTCGGCTACAGTGCTGTTGGCGCCGCAGCGGCAAGGCTGCGAGCAAATGAATTCAGGAGTAGACCAGCAGTGAATGACACCCACACCCCGGACACCGACATCGCCGAAAACAGGAAGGAACAAGAGCCCAGGCTGTGGCGCGATGACGGCTGGACCGCGCGCGTCATCAAGAACGAAGACGACGACGGCTGGGCCGTGGAAATGACGCTGGACGGGCAAGCCGAACCGGCGCTGGTCGGGCCTTGGACCATGGGGCGTGACAAAAAGAACCCCAAGCCGCTCGACTCTTCCGCATTCTCCACCCTGGTCAAAACCGCCAATGAAGTCTTGCGCCGCCACGAACAGCAATTGCACGCGACGCTGCACAAAAGCGTGAAGATCGACGCTGCCGCGGGCCGCCTGACCATCAAGCTGGATATCGTTCCCGACGAAGACGAGCCCTATGCCGTGCTTAGCGCCTACGATGAATTTGGCGAACAGCTGGCCCAAACCCATGTTGCGCCCACGTACAAGCTGACCGTGCAGCGCGCATCAGAGTGGGCCAGCGGCGGTTTCGGCAAGCACGGCTGACCCTTAGGCGCGGCGCAAGCGACTTGTCGACGCTCCGCCTGTCGCAAGTTGTCTGGGCAGAAGCGCACATGCCATGACACCACGCACGCCCCCGCGCGCGGTCAGTGGGAGCCAGCGGCTCCCATTTTTCGCTGTGGAGGTTGCCGGTGATAGCGTGGCTCTGCCCTGCCTTGACCGCCCCCGGCGCGCCGGCCGCTTCCCGCGTTTGCTTCCGGGAGTTGTCCCGCGTTTGCTTCCAGATGTTCTTCCAGGTGCGCTTCCAGGTGTGCTTCCGAGTTTTCTCCCGGGTGTGCTCCCCGGGTTTCTCTCCAACACGTTATTTAATTCCTACAACAACACAAAATGAAAGTAAGAGCCTTGTGCGTGGCTTCGTTGGGCGCTGTGCTGCTGACTCAAGCACCCCTGTCCGTCGCTCAGAATATCAATGGAAAAAATCTCTTCACGCAGCGCTGCGCCATGTGCCACGGTGCGGACATCAAAGGTACGGGGCCATTGGCCAAGAAAAGCAATCCTCCCACCCCCGACCTGACGACCGCGGCCTTTAAGAAAAGGCTCAATGATTATCCGGGCGTGATTGTGTCGTCGGTGATTCTGCGTCCCAACGGAGACCTGATCCCGAGAACGTTGCGAGAGAATGGTGTCAAGATCCCGCCGCACACCTGGACGGTCCAGGATTTTCGGGATTTGAACCAGTACATGAGCAGTGTAATTGCCAAAAGCCGGTGAATTTGAAGATAGACTTAACGGCCGCCGAACCCGTGGGTTCGGCTTTTACAGAGGAATTGATTTAATGAGCAGCATTTTTCCAGGGGATCTGTGGGCGGTGGGAGAAACCCGCATCAACGGTCTGTCGGTCATTGTTCGTTTTCGTACCGGGCTTCCGCCGGTGACGGTTCGTCAGGCAAACGAGAACCTGATCATTATCTCCTGGCCGTATACGGGCATCGAGTCCGGCATGCCCAATGACGAAGACAAGGCGAGCACCAATCGCGTTGAAGAGGCCATCGAGCAAGCCTTCGAGAACTCCGATGTTGGCGTACAGGTGGTTTGCCTGACGGGCAACCATCTGAAGGAGTGGCGCTTCTACACCCATGACGTCGACGCTTTCATGGACGCGTTCAATGCGTGTCTGGCGGGGCATCCCGTCTACCCGCTACAACTGCGCGTGTTCAAGGACCCCGAGTGGAATGGCTTGGCTCAGTTGCAGCCTGAAGGTTCAGACCAGGTTCATTGAAGACGGTTGGCGCGGCCTTCCCGCGCCCCACACCCAGGCGCGGACGAAGACGCCTGATGTCAGGAGCCCCCCCAATGCCCAAATTCGTGACGATAGGATACGGAGATCAAGCCGGTTACGACCGCACGCCGGCTACGCTGCGCGATGCCGCCCACGCGCATGACGCCGCGCTGCAACGGCGCGGCGTCTTGATGGGCATTGCGGGCGCGCCCGTGCAGGTCCGTAACCCTGAGACCGCTCAGGTCGAAACGACGAATGGCCCGTATATGACATCGCCCTTGCCCGTGGCAGGCTTTGCCATCATCGAGGCCGCCAATCTGGACGAGGCAATTGACATGGTGTCGCGCACCCCCTGCGCGGTCGCACACGGCGTTGTTGAGGTGTGGCCGCTGGAACAGCCATAGCGATAAAGGAGAACCGCCGATGAGCCGGCCGCATTTCATCAAGCATTGGACTGAACTCGAAGCCACGGATGCGCAGACCTATCAGGGCGATACCGAGCCCATGGCGCTGGACGCACCGCTTTCAGCCGCCCTGGGCATTACACGAATCGGCATCCATCACGTCAGGCTGCTGCCTGGCAGACGCACGTCATACCCGCACGCTGAAAGCACCGAGCAGGAATATGTCTACGTGCTGGACGGCACGCCCGATGTCTGGATTGACGGCGTGCTGCATCCCCTGGCCGAAGGCGATTCGGTAGCGTTTCCCGCAGGCACCGGCATCTGCCACACCTTCATCAACAATACGCAGGACGACGTGCGCTTAATGGTGGTGGGTGAACCAACGCGCGCCGACAATCGGGTTCGTTTTCCGCTGAACGAAGGCTACGAACGGACTCGCAAGAACCGCTGGGTGGACTGGCCTGCCAGACCGCTGGGCGACCATGACGGCAAGCCGGACTAAGGGCGCGAACCCGCCCAACGCCTAGCTCAGCGCCGCGCCGTTGATGGCGACCACAGGAATATTTTCCAGCTGCACGCCTTCCAGGCAACGGACGTTGACCGCCCATCCCACAAATGGCAGTTTGCCTTCGGCCCGCTCTTCGGGCGTGGGATCGCTGGGTATCCGGAACGGCAGAATGCCGCACTGCGGGCAAAAATAATCCTTCGCCGTCTTCGAATGCCACGCGTAGACGCTCAACGCTTCCAGCGGCGTGAACAGGCGCAATGCAGATTTCGGAACGCGGTGAATCAGCGCACCGCGCCGCTTACAGATCGAACAGTTACAGCTTCGAACGTGGTCCAGATCCATGTCGACTTCAAAGCGGCACGCGCCGCAATGACATGATCCTTGATAGGTCTGCATAAGCGATGATCTCCTGTTCAAAACGCCGGGGATGCGCTGGGCGCCAGCCCTTAAATTAGGTATCAGACTGCAATATCGTTCGAGAATTGCAGTCTGACACCTAATTCCTCAAACCGGCAAACCCTTCGCCCGCAGAATCGAATCGAACCGTTCCGGGTCGGACGTCCCCGCACGATTCTCTTCACGAATCCTGGCTTCTTTTTCCAGATGACGATGCGTGCGCAGCAAGACGTCGCGGGCCTGCGCGGCGGGAATGGCGATGACGCCATCCGCATCGCCAACGATGACGTCGCCCGGCGCCACATGCAGCCCCGCGCACGCGATGGGCACGTTGATGTCACCCGGGCCGTCTTTAGTGGGGCCGCGATGGGTGTGGCCCTTGGCGAAGAGCGGCATGCCGCCCTCGGCCCACTCCACGACGTCGCGGACGGCGCCGTCGATGACCAGGCCGGCCAAGCCTTGCGCGATGCAGGTGGTGCGCATCAGCCCGCCGACCAGCGCCTGGGTCAGGTCGCCACCGCCGTCGATAACCAGCACGTCGCCGGGCTGCACCATGGTGAGCGCTTTGTGAATCATCAGGTTGTCGCCCGGCCGCACGCGCACGGTGAAGGCGTTGCCGCAGAGCACGGTGGTTAGATCCGCGTGGTATTGGCGTAGTCCGATCGCACCGATGTGGCGGCTCATGGCGTCGCCGATGGCGGCGACGGGCAGCGATGAAAAGGCGGCGATGGTGTCAGCATCCGCGCCCTGCTGGCGCGGGTTGATGCTGTAACCCGCCGGCCATTGAATGGCTGAAGACGGAGAACTCATGGTCGAAACATTCCTGGTGGCAATAAGGTCAGTGCGGAGCAAATGCAGGGCAAATGCAGGGCGAATGCAGACCCGATGATCAGAGCTGCACATCCGCGTTTTTGACAAGACCGCCCCACTTGGCGCGGTCGGCCTTCAGGAATGCGGCGAATTCCTCGGGTGTGCTGCCCACCGGTTCAATGCCGTCACGCTGAAAACGTTCGCGTATTTCGGGGTCGGCCAAGGCTTGCGCGGTGGCCTGTTGCAAGGCTTTCACGGCCTCGGGCGGAATGCCCGGGCCCGCGCACAGCCCCGTCCACGGCGTCGGGTTGAAGTCCTTCAAGCCGGCTTCGTCGGTGGTCGGCAGATCCGGCAAGCCCGGCAGGCGATGGCTGTTCGCGACCGCCAGCGCTTTCAACGAACCCGATTGGATGTACGACAGCGAGCTGACCGCCTGGTCGAACATCAGCGATACGCGCCCGCTGTTCAAGTCGACCATGGCCTGGCCCGCGCCTTTGTACGGCACATGCACAATGTCGATCTTGGCGTTGGCGCGCAGCATTTCGCCCGCCAGGTGCGCGGTGGTGCCGTTGCCGGACGACGCGTAGTTGACCTTGCCGGGGTTCTCGCGCGCGTACTTCAAGAATTCACTGACCGTCGACACCGGCAGATCCTTGCTGACCAGCATCAGATAAGGCGTGTTGCCAATCTGCGTGACGGGGGTGATGGTATCGACGTCAAACGGCATGCGTTGCGGCAGGAACGGTTGGATGGACAACGTGCCCGTCGTACACATGAACACCGTGTGGCCGTCGGCGGCCGCCTTGATGGCCGCGTCCGCCGCGATGTTGCCTGCTGCGCCGGGGCGGTTCTCGACCACGACCGACTGCTTCAACACCGCTTCCAGCTTGGGCGCCAGCAAGCGCGCGATGATGTCGTTGGAGCCGCCCGGCGCAAAGCCGACGATCAAGCGCACGGGCTTGTTCGGGTAATCCGCGGCGTGCGCCAGCGGCGCGCACGCAATCAACGCAACGGCAACGGCAACGGTTTGGGTGATGCCCCGCTTCAGAACGTGTTTTTTAATCATGATTTTCCCCTTGTGATTTTTTAAAGTGCGGCAGGTCAGGCCAACTGCGCCCGTGCCTGCGCGATACGACGGCAACCTTCCTCCAGCACGGCGTCGCTGGCGGCAAATGAAATTCGGAAATGGGTGTCCACGCCATAGGCCGAGCCTTGCAGCACCGCCAGGTTCTGCGCGTTCAGCAGATGCAGCACCCATTGCTCGCTGTTTTGCAATTTGCTGCCATCGGGCAAGGTCGCGCCGAACAGGTCCGAACACTGCGGGAAGACGTAGAACGCGCCTTCCGGGCTGGCGCACTGGATGCCATCAATGGCGTTCAAGGCCTGCACGATCTGATCGCGCCGCGCCTGAAAGCGTTCGCGGCTCTGCGCCACGAAGTCTTGCGGACCGGTCAAGGCCGCCAACGCGGCCGCCTGGCTCACCGAACTAGGGTTGGACGTGCTTTGCGATTGCAGCTTCGTCATCGCCTTGATCAACGCCACCGGCGCCCCGGCATAACCGATCCGCCATCCGGTCATGGCGTAGGCCTTGGACACGCCATTGAGCGTCAGCGTGCGGTCCTTCAGGTCGGGCGCCACTTGCGCCAGCGTATAAAACGCGCGGCCGTCATACAGCAAGTGTTCGTAGATGTCGTCCGTCAAGATCCAGACATGCGGGTGCTTGCGCAAGACATCCGCCAGCGCTTGCAGGTCGGCCTTCGTGAAATTGGCGCCGCTGGGATTGTTCGGGCCATTCAGAATCAGCCAGCGCGTGCGGGGCGTAATGGCACGTTCGAGCTCTTCCGCCTGCAAGCGGAATCCGTTTTCCGAGCGCGTGTTGACGATCACGGGCGTGCCGTTGGCCAGCAAGGTGATGTCGGGATAGGACACCCAGTACGGCGCAGGCACGATCACTTCGTCGCCGGTATCGACGGTAGCCATGATGGCGTTGAAAATGATCTGCTTGGCGCCGGTGCTGACGATGATTTCGTCCAGGCCGTAGTCCAGCCCGTTGTCGCGGGCGAACTTGGCGCGGATGGCCTCGCGCAATGCCGCCGTGCCGCCCACATCGGTGTACCGCGTTTGGCCTTCGTTCATGGCGCGATAAGCCGCATCGCGGATGTGTGCGGGCGTATCAAAATCCGGTTCACCCGACGTCAGGCTCACGATGTCCCTGCCCTGCGCGCGCAGCATGCGGGCATGCTGGCCCGCCATTGAACTGGGAGAAGGCTTGATACGCTGAAGTCTTGCGGCGGTCTGCATGGGTGATCCAGGAGTCTATTGAACAGTGGATCGATTATGGATACGATCGGTTTCCAAGGGGTAGCGAGTAATCGGCATACCCCGTCATTCCAGATTGGCATGGGCTTCCAGGTCATCACGGAACCCAGGCCATCCGTCGCAATGAATCCAACCTTCAAACAACTCGAGGCGTTCTATCACAGCGCCAAGCTAGGCAGCCTGAGCGCCGCCGCAACGACGTTGCACGCGACGCAATCCGCTATCTCCAAGCGCGTAAGCGACCTTGAAACCGAATTGGGCAAGCGCCTGCTTCACCGCGGCGTAACGGGCATTGTGCTGACCCCCGATGGCGAACGCATTTTTCCCATGGCTGAAGAGGCGCTGCGCCTGCGCTTGCGCATGGCAGAAGCCGCGGGCGGAGCGGCGCCGCTGGAAGGCAGGGTCCGTATTGGCGTGACCGAACTGACGGCGCTCAGCTGGCTGGGGCTGTTGATCAGCACCGTAGTCAAGGAAAGCCCGGGGTTGACGTTGGAGCCCAGCGTGGCGCCCGGCCTGCAACTGATTGACCAACTGCGTCAACATGAGCTGGACTTGGCGATTGTGCCAGGCACGTACTGGGGCGAAGAGTTCCAACTGGTGCCGGTAGGCGTTGTTGAAAACGTCTGGATGGCCAGCCCTGCGCTGGGCGTGCCGCAAGGCGCCTTGAAGCCGGCGGATTTCGCGCTTTACCCCTTTCTGGAACAGTCCCACGATTCCAGCAAGAGCCTGTTTTATCGGCCCTGGCTGGAAGAACACGGCTTTCGGTTCAACCGCGTCTTCGCCAGCAACAGCCTGGCAGTGCTGGGGGAATTGACCATCGACGGCTTCGGGATCAGCCAGCTATGCCCGGCGTATTTCCGGCCGGAGCTGGATGCGGGCCTGCTGAGAATTGTGCACAGCGTTCCCATGCCCCCGCCGATGGTCTACAACGCCGTTTTCCACCAAGGCACGCTGGACGGCCGCAACGAATACATCGCCCGGCGCGCCGCCGAAGTCTGCGACTTTTCCCGCCGCCGCAACGTGCCGGCCAGTGGCGTTGCCGTTACTTAGCAGCGCAGCCCATGCTCAGTCCGCCTACCCCGACCGTCCGATCCGGCTGATACACGCCTGCCCACGTGGATTTCTGCGCGGGACTGGCGCTTATCGCGGCGCCAGCGCTGACAACGCCGCGGCTACATCCGTAAGCACCGGCCCCCACTGCCCCGGGGCGGGTTGGCGAAATAGCCGCATCGACGGATACCACGGCGAGTCGTTGCGGCCCAGCAGCCAGCGCCAGTCAGGCGCAAACGGCAGCAGGACCCAGACCGGGCAGCCCAGCGCGCCGGCCAGATGCGCGGGCGATGAATCCACCGACACCAGCACATCAAGCTGCGTGATGAGCGCGGCGGTGTCGTCGAAGCTGCCGAGGTCATGGCCCAGCGACAGCATCGTCATGCCCGCCGGCGGCGTGGCGGCTGGGTCGGCGGCGGCGCCCTTTTGCAGCCCGATGAAGCTCACGCCCGCTTGCGCGAGGGGCGCCAGATCGGCCAGCGCCAACGACCGCTGCGCGTCGTTCGGATGGCTGGGCCGCCCCGCCCACACCAGCCCGACCCACGGCCGCGGCAGGTGCGCCAGACGTTTGCGCCATTGCTCGACGCGCTGCGGATCGGCATGCAGGTACGACGTGCGGATCGGCAAGTCGCCCAGTCGCAACCCCAGCGCCATCGGCAGGCTCATCAGTTCGCAATGGACGTCGAACGGCGGCGGTATCGTGCCGGCACGAATGATCTGGTCAAAACCGCCGCTGCGTTCGGCCAAGGCGTGGCAGTCGGCATTGACGTCGAGAATGATGCGCGCCCCGCTGCGCTCGCGCGCCCACGCTACCAGCCGCAAGAACTGAAAGGTGTCGCCGAACCCTTGCTCGTCATGGATCAGCAAGGTCTGGCCCGCGATGGGTTGCCCTTCCCAACGCGGTTTCTGCACATGGCGCGCCTGCATCGCGGTATGCGCCATCCGGTAACGGAAACGGTATTCCCGCCAGCCCGCATCGAAGTCGCCTTGCAGCAGCAACAGCTCGGCCAGGTCGAAGCGCAGGCTCGTATCACTGGGCGTATCGCGCACCGCGCGTTCCAGGAGCTTGCGCGCTTCGTCCACGTGGCCTTGTGTACGAAGCGCATGCGCCTGCACACTTACCGCGTGGGCGTTGGCGGCGTGGGCGTTAGCCGCGGTGCTAACCGCGGGAGTCGTCGGGATCGTAATCACGGTGGCAGCCGGGGCGTTGGCCGCCGTGGCGCTCACTTCTCCCGCCCCAGCCGCACCCTTGGCGGCGCGTGCTTGTTCAATGCGTGCCAGGTTCTGGTGAGCAAGCGGGGTCAAAGGGTCGATGTCGATGGCGCGGCGGATTGCGGACAGGGCCTCGTCATGACTGCCTTGGTTGCTCAAGGCCAGTGATTGATTACACAGCGTTTGCGCGTGATCGGGGTTCAACGCCAGCGCGCGCCCATAGTGCAAAAGCGCCTGTGCGGTATCGCCCAACAGCAGGCAGGTGTTGCCCAGGTTGTTATGCGTTTCCGGGCTGTCGGGCAACAACACCGCCACGCGCTGCAAGCATTCCAGGCTGGCGGCCAGTTGCCCCGCCTCTTGCAGGATGATGCCCAGGTTGTTCCAGCCTTCGGCCAGTTGGGGTTCCAATGCCACCGCACGCCGGGCCGCGCTTTCCGCGTCGCCCAGCCAGCCCCTCTGGCGGCACATTTCCGCCAGATTGCTGTGGTACATGGCGGGCGCAAGCGGCGACCGGCACGCGGCGCGAAGGTGCTCGATCGCCATGTCTTGGTGTCCGTAGGCATGCGCTATCAGGCCCAGCAGATGACGCGCGCCGGGTTGATCCGGCACGGTCTCCAGCACCCGCAGGCAAAGCTGTTCGGCATGCGCGGCCTGGCCAGCGTGCCAATGCGCGTAGGCCTGGGTCAGGGCGGTTGAGACGGTCAGCGCAGGAGTGGCGGGAGAATGGTTGTTGCCCAAGCGATCCGTTCCACGAAGGGTATGCAAACGTCAGAAAGCAGACATTATCCTCGCAGCTGGCCTGTGGCGGACATCACTCCACCCCGATTCGCCGCGCCCCTTTCCTGAACAAGGCTTGCGCGTCGTCGGTCAGGTGAAATGCCGCCAGGAAATCGCCGACGCGGTAGGCGGGATGCGACTTGCGGATCAACGCCAGAAAGCCGCGCGCCTCGTCCACTCGGTCCGCAATGGCCAGGCAATAGGCGGCAATCGCCAGGATGTGGACATGGGCGTTAGGACGCATCGCCGCCTTGACCGCCCAGTCGGCGGCTTCCTCGATCCGCCCCAACCGGACCAGCGCCAATGCGCGCACGGCCAGCATGCCGAACATCAAGGGGTCGAAGGGGCTCAGATGGCGTGAATGGTCGGCCGCCCCGATCGCGGCCTGCGCATCGCCTGACTGGCAATGGACGAACCCCAACGTGTAGTGGCCCAGCGCAAAATTCGGGCTGAGGTCCACGGCGCGCTGCAATTCCGCCAGCGACGATTCCTGGTTGCCGCGTAGCCACAGGGCCCGCCCCATCGCCCAATGCGCCGCGGGGTCCCGGTCGTCGGCCGCCAGGCTCTGGCTCGCGGCTTGTTGCGCCAGGTCCATCGACGGTTTCTGTTCGCCCCACCGCTGGAACGCGTCCTGCCAATGCGTGAACGACAGACCCGCGTACGCCCGCGAATAGGTGGGGTCCAACCGCACCGCCATCTCGAAGAAGTGCCGTGCCTGCAAATTGTCCGCTTGGTTAAAGCGATACATGTGCCACAGGCCGCGATGATGGGCCGACCACGCGTCCAACGAATTCGGTGGCGTGAGAATGGCCCGATTGCGTTCGGTAGATTCAATCTCGATGTCGATCGACGCGACAATCCGGTTGCCGATTTCATCCAGCGCCACGAAGGCGTCATCGATCGCGTGGTCGAAGGCTTCCGCCCACACGATGCGCGCGGTGCGCGACTCAACCAGGGCCACGTCCACGATGATCCGCTTGGCGTGCCGGCGCAACGAACCGCTGACCACGAAGTCCACATTCAGCGTGCGGCCGGCCTCCTCTGGGCCCACGCTGCGCTGGTCCAGCGCGAAGACGGTTCCCTGCGCAATGATGAACAGGCTGCGCAGCTTCGCCAGCCGGGTGATGATGTCGTAAGCCAAGCCGTCCCCCAGCCCGCCCCGCACCCCGCTGCGCGCCGACGCGTCCGTGAATGGCATGACCGCAATCGACGCACGCCCGGTCCGCTCCCTGCCCCCTTCCGATGGCGCGCCAAGCGCTGCCTCTCCGGTCCTTGCCCCCGCTTCAGGCTGATCGGCCGGCGCCTGCCGCAGTTGCCGCCACGCATCCCGCAAGGGATGCCAATCCAGCCCCTCGTCTTCGAACGCGCGAATCGCGGCGGCCAGGTGCTCATCGCCTTCGCGAAATTGCCCCCGGTCGTTCAGTGATTGCAGCATCAATGCGTGCGCACGCCGGTCGAAGGGCGCCAGCCGCAACCACTGGTCCAGGCAGCCATAGCGTGCTTCGGAACCGGCCGGCAACGTCGCGGCCAGGTGTTCCATAACCGCCGTCTGGCAGGCTCTGAACCGGCGCCGTTGCGCCACCAGCCAACTGTCAAACATGGGACAGGATTTGAGTTGCAGGCCGTCCAGAAAATCGCCTGCGAACAACGCGGCGAGCGCTTGCAACCGCTCGCCGCCCACGCTGCTGATGCCCTGCTGCATTGCCTGTTCAACCTCGACAGCGTCGACCTGGCAATCGTGCAGGTCGAGGCTCAGCGTCTCTTGGAAGGCTTGGACACGGCGCAGGCCCGGCCCGTCGAGCAACGCTCGCGCCTTGCTGAGACACCAGCGAAGTTCACCGCGCGGGTCATTCGGAATGTCCCAAAGCAACTCGCACAGATGCGCGCGCGAGACCGCGTGCGGGGCAAGCGCAAGATACGCGATCAGCGCACGTAACTTGCGTGACGGCGGCAAGGCCACGGTGGCGCCCGCCCGGCTGATCGTCATGGCCCCCAGCATTCGAATACGAATGGCGCCAGCCTCTTCGGGCAAACCCGAATTCCCGGCTGCGGCAGATTCCACGCCCGCTACCACGCTCGCCTCCACGCGCCCGACTTACGGTTGAGGTCGGGTCGCAGGACGTGCGGAAACCCTTCCGTCCCTGCCTGTGCATCCGCGCCGCGCCGGCAATGCCCGCCAGCGCATTTCCCCCGTCTTAATGGAGACAGACCATGTCCATTTCCGCCACCGCAGCCCCTCAAGCGCAGACTCCCGCGCCGCCCGATCTTGCCGCCCTGAAGGCCCGCCAGCAAGCCACCTGGTCGTCCGGCGACTACGCCGTTGTCGGCACGACGCTTCAAATCGTCGGCGAACAACTCTGCGAATCGCTTGATGTCCGCGCCGGGCAAAAAGTCCTTGATGTCGCAGCGGGTAACGGCAACGCCTCGCTGGCCGCCGCACGCCGGTGGTGCGAGGTCGTCGCCACCGACTATGTCCCCGCATTGCTCAGCCGCGCCCGCGAGCGCGCCGCCGCCGAACGGCTGAAAATCGAATTCCAGGAGGCCGATGCCGAAGCCCTGCCCTTTGCGCCAGCGAGCTTTGACGCCGTCATGTCCACCTTCGGCGTGATGTTCACGGCCGACCAGGACAAGGCAGCCGCCGAACTCATCCGCGTGTGCCGCGCAGGCGGCAAGATCGGCATGGCCAATTGGACACCGGAAGGCTTCATCGGCCAGATCTTCAAGACCATTGGAAAATATTTGCCCCCGCCGGCCGGGGCAAAATCGCCCGCGCTGTGGGGTACCCGGGCGCGCATCGACGAGATGTTCGGCGCGCACGCTTCGGCAATCCAGGCGGAACCGCGCCATTTCGTTTTCCGTTACCGCTCGCCAGCGCATTGGCTGCAAGTGTTCAAGACCTATTACGGGCCGCTTCTCAAGGCGTTTTCCGCGCTGGACCCTGCCGGGCAAGCGGCTCTGGAAAGCGATCTCATCGCGCAGATAGACCGGTTCAATCGCTCTGGCGACGCCGGTATGGTGGTGCCCAGTGAATACCTGGAAATCGTGATCACCCGCCGGTGACCGGGATGCAATCCCGGCGCCGTCACTGCCAGCGAAATCCGGGTAGGCAGCAAGCGGTAGATGGTCCATGGCGCGACGCCTCCACGCCCCTCCGCGCGGCAAGCGGAGCGAGCAATGCGAAGCAGTGACATGCAAAACTGGCGCGCGGGCTAAGCACCCAGCGCCAGGCCGGGACTGATCCTCAGCCTGAAATCATACGCCTGGGCTGCGGGAAGCGGCCAGGGGGAGTTTTTCCCTTGGTTTATGCTGTCAGACTGCAATTTTTGGAGTCAATGAATGCTTTGCATGAAGTGCGGATCGGGCTGCGAGCGCGAAGATCGTTATTGCCGCCAGTGCGGCGCCTCGCTTGCACGCCAGTTTGGCCGCAGCGAAGAAACCGACAAGGCGCAGTCCACGCCTTATCTCACCCGGGTGGACATCAAGCCCTTTGTCATCCGAGGGCGCCAGGTCAAGGTCGACTGGCTTTATTGGCCGAGCCTTGCCGCCTGCTTGCTGGCGGTGCTGGGTTTCATCAACGCGTGGGGGCAAGGCTCGGGTTATTTCTGGTTTGCGCTGCTATTTGTCTTTGGCCTGGTCTTCAAACCGGCCAACGACCTGCGCCGCGTGCGATTTGGCCGTGTGTGGCGCAGCACCTGCCTGGAAGCCAACGAGTCGGGTGACGTGTTCATCACGCAGCTTGGCGGCGATTGCCCGATTTGCGGCGGGGAATTAGGCTTGCGCACGGTGCGCGGCGGACCCCGGCATTACACCGACAACCCCGTCTACACCGTCGTGCGCTGCGCGGATCAGTATGACCATTACTGGCGCTTTGATCCGCTGGCCATTCACCCGCTGCGCAATGATGCGCCGCCACGTGAATGACGGCAACGTGACCCGGCTGGCCGCGGCAATCAGCTCTTGGCTTGCCGCGCCAGCTTTTGCTTGCTGCGGTCTGCGGCTTCCTGGGCCAGGTTCTTGATATAGCCCTCGTAGGTTTCACCGTGCGTCGCCTTGCGCACTTCTTCACCGACCTGGCACGCCCACTTCTCGCCGCCGATGATCAGCGCCGATTGCGTGATCAGGTCGGCATACGACGACCGCAACACAAAGGCGATGCTCTTCTCGTAATTGCCCCCCTCGCGTTCAAGCTTGGTGGCGATCTGCCAATTCGACACGGCATTGATCAGCACCGCGTTCAGGTGGTCGAAGTGCGCACGGTAGAAGGTATTGCGCGGCAGCCGTATCAGCGCTTCAAAGAAACCGTGGTTGATGTCGTCATCAGGAACGTCCTTGTCGCGGTCGATCAGGTCGTCCCACAAGTGCGCGATGCGGCACACCATATCGACGTAGTCCGCCGCAGCCGCGTTCCCCTTGAACCAGGTCAGCAGCTGTTCACGCTCGAAAAAATGCTTGGGCATGGGATGAATTCAAATAGCAGCAATCCGGCCCGCTGGGCCGGATCGCGTGGGGGAAAGGGCAGGCTTATTGATCGACGATCAGTTTACCCTTGGTCAGCAAGTCGTTGATGACCTGCGCGCTGGACAGCGCCCCGTTGTTGGTCAAGTCCACGTTCTCCAGCACGATCTTCTGGTTCACGTTGTGCTGCAAGTCGCCGTTGGTGCTGACGTTGATCACCGTATCGTTGCCCTGCTTCTTGAACTCCAGGAACTGCGACAAGGTGCCCGTGTGCTCGCCCTGCAAGAGATCACGCAAGTCCAGCACGTCGCCCTGATTGGCGATGGTGGCGTTGGAGAAGTCCTTGATGCGGTCAACGGCAGGCGCTGCCGCCGTACCCTGGTCGTTGAGTTCCCACTTGAAGGTATCGCTACCGGAACCGCCCACCAGGATGTCGTTACCCTTGCCGCCGACCAGGACGTCGTTGCCCGTGCCGCCGTAAAGAATGTCGTTGCCCTCGCCGCCGTTCAGGTAGTCGTTGCCACCCTGGCCGTAGAGGATGTCGTCACCCTTGCCGCCATACAGGAAGTCGTCGCCGCCGCGCGTGTCGTTGGCTTTGTCGAATTCTGCATGGTTCTGCTGCAAGTACGAGAACAGATCCGCCGTGGTCGGCGCCACGCCGCCCTTCTGCGCCGTCAGGTAATCCACCAGCCCCTGCCAGCCCTGGCCGTCGTGCGTGCCTTGAGCGTGGCCGGCCCATGACAGGTGATCCGTGTTGATGGTGTCACCGAACATGATGTCGTTGCCGTCGCCACCGTGAATCGTGTCGCTGCCCACCGCGGCCAGCTCCGTCGACGAATGGCCGCCTTGCAGCGCCGCATTCAGTTCGTTGGCGTTGTTGACGATCTGCGGCTGGCCCACCGTGCCGGTCACGTACTGCGTAGAGGTGCTGCAACCGCTGCTCACCTCGACCCCTTGCGAACCGGTGCCGGTGGCATTGGTGTTGTCAAAGAAGCGCAGGTAGTCGCTATTGACGCCCGCACCCATGCCAATACCGTACATGACCACCTTGTTGCCGCCCACCAGCACGCCAGAGCCGTCCACCAGCGGCTTGGCCGCGTCGATGGAACTCTGCAGCACTTCCTTCATGTTGCCCGACTGGCCATTGCTGCCATAGCGGGTGGGATCGCCATCCGTCAGGAAGAAGGTCAGGTTCTGATAGTTGTGCGCTGCGTCCTTGCCGCCGTTCACCTGCGAGTTGAACCAGCTGACCGCCTTGTTGAAGGCGTCTTCGTAGTTCGTGTTCCCGCTGGCGCTCAGGGCGTCGATGGCGTCAAGCAGTTGCTTGACGTTGGATGCGCTCAGGTTGTTGATCGTGACGCCCGTCTTGGCCGTGTCCGCGAACGGAATCAGGCGCACGTTGACGATGCCGTCGTGCTGGGCCAACTGGTTGGCCAGCGACGTCAACGACGCCTTCAGCAAGTCGATACGCGTCATGTTGGTGTTGCCGATCTTGTCCTTCATGCTGCCGGACACGTCGACAATCAACGAGATGTTGTAGTTCTTGCCGGGCTCCACCGCCGTCACGGAACCGCCGCGGTCGCCAACGATGATGTCGTTGCCACCACCGCCGTTCAGGTCCGTATTGCCGTTGTTGTTGCCCAAGACCAGCTTGTCGGTCGACAACGTGAACGTGTGCTCGGCCGAGGTGTCCTTGCCGCCGTGTTCCGTGCCGCCCGCATCACGCACCGAGAAGCCAAACGACGAATCGCCGCCATTGCTGCCCGCCGTGAAGACAAGCTTGCCCGACTGGATATCCGCCACGGTGATGACCTGGCCGGCGGTAACCGGCTGGCCGTTGAACGTCAGCGTGCCCTCGCCTGCGCCCGGCGTGCGGGTGATGACGACGCTTTGGAAGCTGTCGTTCTCGACGCCGTCGTTGAACGGGAAGTCGCCAACCTTCAACACGTAGCTGCTGCTGATGTTGACGTGCGCCGATGCGTCGCCCGAGACCGGGGCGTCGTTCGTGCCAACGATGGTGACCGTGACCGGGCTGGACGCGGTGCCGTCTTGCGACGCCACACTGAAGCTTTCCGACAGCGTTTGGCCGGCCTTCAGGTTTTGCACGGCTGCCAGCGCGTTGTTCAGCTGGTACGTCCAGTTGCCGTTCGCGTCCACCGTGAACGTGCCATACAGACCCGGCACGCCGGACTGCGCCTGCATGAAGCTCTGGTTGGCGTCAGGGTCAGACACGGTCAGCTTGCCGCTGGCGAAGACGGCTGAGTCTTCGTACACGGTGTCGGCGCCCGATCCAGTGATCGTCGCCGCGTCGTTCTTGCCCATGACGGTGACCGTCAGCAAGGCCTGGCTGGTGCCGCCCTCGCCATCGGACACGGTGTACCAGACCGAGGTCTGGCCAGACTGGCCTTCCGGCAGGGACTGGAAGTCAGCGCCCGGGTCGAAGGAATACGTGCCATCGGCGTAGATGATGAACGTGCCGCCTTGCAGGCCGGCAACCGCCTGGCCCACCTTGTTCCCATCGCCGCCCACCGCCGACACGTGCAGCGCGTCGCCGTCCGGGTCCACGTCGTTGGCCAGCACGCCCTTGGTCACATCGGTGACCTGGATGGACGTGTCTTCGTCCGTATTGGCCTGATCATTCACGGCTTCAGGCGCCGGGTTGGTGATGTTCCACTTGAACGTTTGCTCGGTCGATGCGCCCGCCGAGTCCGTCGCCGTCACAGTGATCGTATGCACGCCGGTGCCGCCATACTGGGACGCCGAATGGTCGATCTTGCCGCTGATGACGCCGGTTTCCGGATCGATGCTCAGCCCCGCCGGCAGGCCGGTGGCGGTGAACGTCAGCTTGTCGCCGGTTGCCAGGTCGGCGTCGTTGAAGTGGCTCGACACATCCACGCTGACGACCGTTTGCGAATCTTCGCCGTTCTGGTTGGCGATTGCGGTGGACGTGGGACCCGTGTTGGTGCCCGTGACCGTCACCGTCAACGTGGCTGACGACGTGCCGCCCTCACCGTCCGACACGGTGTAGGTAATCGACGTCGTCGCCGTCGCGCCGTTCGCCAAATTCTGGAAGGCGCTGCCGGGGTTGAACGAGTAGGAGCCGTCAGCGTTCAGCGTGAACGTGCCGCCATGGGAACCGGCGATTGCGGCGCCCACGTTAGCGGCGTTACCGTTCACTTGCGAGACGATCAGCGTGTCGCCGTCCGGGTCGGTGTCGTTGACCAGCACGCCATGGTCGGCGTCAACCGACAGGGTGGCGCTTTGCTTGGTGTTGCCTTCGTCGTTGACGGCGGTCGGCGCCGGGTTCTTGACGTCCCACGAGAAGTCTTGCGTAACCGAGGCGCCAGCCTTGTCGGTCGCGGTGATGGTGACGGTGTAGACACCGTCCGTACCGCCTTGCGACGCCGAACGGTCCAGCGTGCCGGTGATGATGCCGGTAGCCGGGTCGATGGTCAGGCCGGGCGGCAGGCCGGTTGCCGAGTAGGTCAGCACGTCGCCGGTGTCGACATCCGTGAACTGGCCGGAGATGTCGACCGGGGTGATGGCCTGGCCGTCGTTGCTGTTCTGGTCGTCGAGCGTCACGCCCGGGGTCAGCGTGGGGGTGTCGTTCGTGCCGGTGATCGTGACCGTCAGGGTCGCGGTCGACGTGCCGCCTTCGCCGTCGGAGACGGTGTAGGTGATGGACGACGTCGCGGTTTGATCAACGCCCAGCGAGTTGAATGTCGAACCCGGGTTGAACGTGTAGGAGCCGTCGGCGTTCAGCGTGAACGTGCCGCCGTTGGAACCGGTGATGGCGGTGCCGACGTTGGCGGCGTTGCCGTTGACTTGCGAGACGGTCAACGTGTCGCCGTCCGGATCGGTGTCGTTGGTCAGTACGCCGTTAGCGGCGTCGACGTTCAGCGATGCGCCTTGGTCGGTATCGCCTTCGTCGTTGACGGCGGTCGGAGCCGGGTTCTTCACGTCCCACGAGAAGTCTTGCGTAACCGAAGCGCCAGCCTTGTCGGTGGCGGTGATGGTGACGGTGTACACGCCGTCGGTACCACCTTGCGAGGCGGAACGGTCCAGCGTGCCGGTGATGATGCCGGTCGCCGGGTCGATCGTCAGGCCGGGCGGCAGGCCGGTTGCCGAGTAGGTCAGCACGTCGCCGGTGTCGACATCCGTGAATTGCCCGGAGATGTCGACCGGGGTGATGGCTTGGCCGTCGTTGCTGTTTTGATCGTCGAGCGTCACGCCCGGGGTCAGCGTCGGGGTGTCGTTCGTGCCCGTAATCGTGACCGTCAACGTTGCCGTCGAGGTGCCACCTTCGCCGTCGGAGACGGTGTAGGTGATCGACGACGTCGCGGTTTGATCAACGCCCAGCGAGTTAAATGTCGAACCCGGGTTGAACGTGTAGGAGCCGTCGGCGTTAAGCGTGAACGTGCCGCCGTTGGAACCCGTGATGGCGGTGCCGACGTTGGCGGCGTTGCCATTGACTTGCGAGACCGTCAGGGTATCGCCGTCAGGATCGGTGTCGTTGGTCAGTACGCCATTTGCAGCGTCAACCGACAACGATGCGCCCTGCTCCGTATCGCCTTCGTCGTTGACGGCGGTCGGAGCCGGGTTCTTGACGTCCCATGAGAAGTCTTGCGTGACCGAAGCACCGCTCTTGTCGGTAGCCGTAATCGTGACGGAGTAGACACCGTCCGTACCGCCTTGCGAGGCCGAGCGGTCCAGCGTGCCGGTAATGATGCC
>PJUI01000080.1_pt1 | contig 126612 bp, 123 predicted proteins | sample 1512201 | NCBI WGS metagenome assembly PJUI01 (sample SAMN08177670, study PRJNA422409) | Feces metagenome, whole genome shotgun sequencing project. | isolation source: Chicken feces (2) enriched on wood chips | host: Gallus gallus | place: USA: Madison | collected 2015-01-15
ACCACCGTCGCCGACGCCAGGCCAGACTCGCACGATTGACCCCGATCGAGTTCGAGATCATCATGAGCCAGGCCGCCGACCAAGCTGCCTAACCAACTGTCACGGAATCGTGCAGCAGCCCCAAGCGCCCGACCGTCTCGTCATGCTCGGATGCTACCGAAGGCCGCGAGCGGGTTGCGATGACAATGGCGGGGGTCATTTATGGGCTCGTCGCTCTGCGATGAGCCCGATTTCACCCGATACAGATGCTGGTCGAATCGGCCTCGTGCCGTAGGTTCCGGAGTCGATCCCTTCGAGCGTGGAGCAACGACAGATGGCAGCAAAGTCTCAGTCCGGAGGCGGCTGCCTGGCCACTGTCCTGGGTGTCGGGTTCCTCTTCCTTATCGGCAAGTGCGCGGGTGCCGTCGATGCCGCGCCGCCGCCCGAGGTGCCCACCATGCCCGACGTGACAGGCGTGCACCTGGACGTGGCGGCGGAGAAGGTCGACGCGCTGGGCGAGGAGTTCTCTCGGTTCCCGCACTCCGACGGGGCAGACCTGACGGTCAACGGCCGCGACGCCTACTCGGAGGAGGAGTGGACCGTTGTGACGAGCCGGCCGCTGCCGGGGCAGGCCATGCCTACGTCGCTCGACGAGGTGAATACGTATTTGTTCGTCGTGCGCAACGAGGAGTGGGCGTGGCTGCAGGCGAACCCCACGATGCCGGCACTACCGACCGGAGTGACATCCGCGGTGGTGGTTGGCCCCGGCGGCCCGATGGAAGGTGTCGCCGATCTGGTCGAGTGGGTCTACGCCTCAGACGTCGGTGTGGCGGGCACCGCGAAGGCGGCGACCGTGGTCGAGCCCTTGTACGGGCTTATGGGAGAAGATCCTCGGTTCGAGACGCCTGAGGAGTCGGCTGCCTACCAGGGCGTGGAGATGTACGGCGGCCCCTCTGATCAAGAGATCGTCGTGGGGCAGTGGCCACCGGCCGGTGCGGAGGTCCGGATCGGCCAGCGGTTCGTCATCAGTGTTCGCCCGGTGCCCGAGCCCGAGCCGCACGCTGAGAGTGGCATCACCTCGGGGGACGTGACGATCGACGGTGATGTCTATTACGACGACGATGACGATGACGATGACGACTTCAACGTCCCCGGCTGGTTGTGCCCGACCCGCTGGTGCTGACCACCCCGGGAACGGGCCGAGCCAGGCGCAGACGCTTCCACTAGGTCAACGCCGGGTTCTGCAAGAGACGGCTAGGGACCTGACGAGAGACGAGGATCGCGTGACGGGTACGACGGCGGGCTGGTACGACGATGGTTCGGGAGCAATGCGCTGGTGGGATGGCCGAGCCTGGACCGACCGGGTGCAGGCGCCGCCTCCTCACCGGGGCGTGGCCGGCGCGATCGATCGGGCGCGCGCGGATGCTTCGGCCGGTGCACGCCCCCGTCCGGCGCCGGCTGGCATGAACTACGTCGTGCTCCAGGTCATCCTCAAGGAGAAGATGTGGGGGACCGGCTCGGGGAACCTCACCGAGCTCGAGCGCGTGATCAACTCCCAAGCCGCACTTGGTTACCGGCTCCACACCATCACGACGGCGGCGTCCGGCAGCAAGGGGATGGGTGGCGGTGACCGGATCCAAGCAACGATGGTCTTCGAACGTCTGTTCTAGCCGAGCGCGCGGTCGCGAGTCTCGACGCCGACCGAGGCCAGCTGGAGCGCGTCGAGCCACGCCGGTGCGCTGGCCGGTACGAAGTATGCGTGGTGGGTCCGCTCGCACGGACTTCGCTGCCAGGCGAGGGTCGAGGAGGAGGGTTTGACGAGCTGGGTCAGCACGACGCACGACTGGTCGGCGTCGGTCGACCATGAGCATCTCGCGGACGTGCGGCGTCGCGCGCACGAGCTCGCGCCGGGCGGTGTGGAGCACCTGGTGCTGGAGGTGCTGGCGTATGCCGCGGAGGAGGCCGAGGACTGTGGCGGGGGCTCCGCCGTCGTGAGCCTGCACGACTCGGGTGCCACCGTCGCCGACGACGGTCGTGGCACCGCGACGCTGCGGGACGATGCGGGCCGGTTCGTCAAGAAGCCGGTGATGGCGACGCGTGACCTGCGGTTCTTCGACGCGGCGGAGCCGCCGGTGTTGCCGGACGGGCACCTGCGCAGGGGGATGTCCGTCGTGAGCGCGCTGAGCGTCGAGCTGGTGCACACGAACCGCCGGCTGAACGGTTCGTGGACCCAGCGCTACGCGCGGGGTGTCCCGGTCACGGACCTGGTCCCGGTCGCCGACGACGGCACGACGGGGACGACGGTGCGCTTCGAGGTCGATCCGGCGCTAGGACTGGCGACGCATGTCGACGTCGAGCGGCTGCGCGAGCGCGTCATGGCGTTCTCGTCGCAGGGTCTGTCGGTCCGTGTGATCGGCTGACGCGCTCGGCCGCGCTCAGGAATCCGCTGCCGAACCCTTGACTCTGCCCCGGACTTCGGGTGGAGTCGGTCCTGTAACTCGTACAGCGGTGTTCGACTACGAAGGGCGACATGCCCAGACAGCCCGCCCAGCAGCAGACCCGGCGCGCCGACGCGCGCCGGAACGTCCAGGCGATCCTCGACGCGGCAGCCGTGTGCCTGAGCCGTGACCCCGACGCGAGCGTCGCCGAGATCGCACGGTCCGCGGGAGTGGGCCGGGTCACCCTCTACGGGCACTTCGCGAACCGGGCGGTGCTCGTCGACGCGGTGGTCGCGCGGGCGATCGAGGAGGGCGACGCGGCGCTCGACGCCGTCGACCTGTCCGGCGACCCGCGCGCCGCGCTGGTGCGCCTCGTCCGGCAGAGCTGGCTGACGATCGTGCAGGTCGGCGCGCTCCTGACCGCGGCGACGGAGGCGCTCGGGCCCGAGCGGGTGCTCGCGCTGCACGCGCGGCCCGCGTCCCGGGTCGAGCGGCTCGTCGAGCGGGGCCGTGCGGAGGGGGTGTTCCGGGCCGACCTGCCGGCGTCCTGGTTGGTCGGCACCCTGCACCGGGTGATGCACGGCGCCGCGGAGGAGATCGACGCGGGCCGGCTCGCGCCCGACGACGCGGCCACGACCATCACCGCGACGGTCCTCGCCGCGTTCACCCCGCCCGGCACGCCGGTACCCGCCGTCCCGGACGGGGTGGCGCGATGACCACCGCGGACGTACCCCCGAGCGCACCGCGGGACGCGCGCTCGCCCGGCCCGCGGCGTGGTGGCCGGTCGCCGCCGGTGCGCTCTTCGGCGGCGCGCTCGCCGTGGCCGCATGGGTCGGTTTCTCCGACACCGTGCAGTCCTCGCTCGTCCTGACCGCCGCCGCCTTCGTCTACCTCGGCGCGGCCGCGCTCGGTCGCCGCGACTCCGCGTGGCCGCTGTTCGGGCTCACGTTCGTGCTCATCGGCGTCGGGTTCGCCGTCCCCGGCTTCGACCCGTTCTGGGCGATGCTCGGCGTCGTCGTCGTGCTGGCGGTCTACGGCCTCGCGCGCGGGGCGGCCCGCCCGGCGTGGGGGCTGCCGCTGCAGGCCGCGGCGATGGCCGTCGTCGTGGGCGTCGCGGTGGCCGTCGCCCTCCTCGGCCAGCCGTGGGCGGGGCTGGTCGTCGGGGCCGAGCTGCTCGCCCACGCCGCGTGGGACGTCCACCACCTGCGCACGGGCCGCGTCGTCTCCGCGTCGCTCGCGGCGTTCTGCTGCGCGCTCGACGCCGTCCTCGGGGCGGCCGTCGTCGTGCTCGCCCTCGTCGCCTGAGGCCGGGGCGCCGCCCGCGCGCCGTCCGCACCGGAGGGCGGACCCGCCTACGCTCAGGGCATGCCGACCGTCCTCCTCGTCCGTCATGGCCGCACCACCGCGAACGCCGGGGGGATCCTCGCCGGTCGTGCCGCCGGAGTCCGGCTGGACGCGGCCGGTCGCGACCAGGCGGCCCGTGCCGCCGAGCGCGTCGCAGGCGTGCCGCTCGCGCGCGTCGTGACGAGCCCGCTGGAGCGGTGCCGGCAGACCGCGCAGGCCCTGCTCGACCACCAGACGGCCACGCCGGAGTCCGTCACCGAGCAGGGCATCACCGAGTGCGACTACGGGCGGTGGCAGGGCCGCGCGCTGAAGGACCTGGCCACGGAGCAGCTGTGGTCCGTCGTGCAGACGCAGCCCTCGGCGGCCGTGTTCCCGGGCGGGGAGTCGCTCGCGGCCATGCAGGCCCGGGGCGTCGAGGCCGTCCGACGGCACGACGCCGAGGTCGCCGCGCGCCACGGGGCCCACGCGGTGTGGGCGGCGGTGTCGCACGGGGACGTCATCAAGTCCGTGCTCGCCGACGCGCTCGGGACGCACCTGGACCTGTTCCAGCGCATCGTCGTCGGACCGGCGTCGATCTCGATCGTCCGGTACGGCCCGCACCGGCCGGAGGTGGTGGCCGTCAACACCGACGCCGGCGACCTGTCGTGGCTCCGCGCGGCCGCGCCGGTCGGCGACGCGCCGGTCGGGGGCGGCGCCGGCCCGGCACAGCCCGACGACGCGAGCGGGACGCAGCCGTCCTGACGCCCGACCCGCGGCCACGCGGCGGGCCGTGCGCGGGCGCTCGTAGAGTGGGGTCATGCCCACTCTCGTCCACGAGCACGACTGGCCCGACCGCGTCGTCGTGGGAACCGTCGGCATGCCCGGCTCCCGCACCTTCTACCTCCAGGCCCGGACGGGCTCCCGGACGACGAGCGTCGCCCTGGAGAAGGAGCAGTCCGCCGTCCTCGCCGACACCATCCAGCGCCTGCTCGACGAGCTGATGGAGGCGCCCGACAACCGGTACAGCGTCCCCGTCGACGTGGCGGCCGAGCTCGTCGACGACGACCCGCTGGACCTGCCCGTGGAGGAGGAGTTCCGCACGGGGTCGATGCGGTTGAGCTGGGACCCCCGGACGGCGCAGGTCGTCGTCGAGGCGTTCCCGCTCGTGGACGACGACGAGCTCGACCCCGACGCGGACGAACCCGAGCCCGCCGAGTCGCTCCTCGTCCGCATGCCCGTCGGGACGGCGCGCGCCTTCGCCCAGCGCACGCGCGCCGTCGTGCAGGCCGGGCGACCGGCGTGCCCGCGCTGCGGCCGGCCGGTCGACCCGGACGGGCACGAGTGCGCACTGCCCGGCGAGGCGTGACGTCCCCGCACGACGGCGTCGACACGACACCGTTCGACGCGATGCCGCCCGACACGACGCTGCTCGACACCGCGCCCCTCGAGGTCGTCGGACGCATCCGTGCGGCGTCGAACGCGACCTTCCTCGCCCGGGTCGGCGAGGTCTCGGTCGTGTACAAGCCGGTGGCGGGGGAGAAGCCGCTGTGGGACTTCCCGGACGGCACCCTCGCGGCCCGGGAGGTGGCCGCCTACCTCGTCTCGGAGTCGCTCGGCTGGGGAATCGTGCCGCGCACGTGGCTGCGCGACGGGCCGCTGGGCCCGGGCATGGTCCAGCTCTGGCAGGAGGTCGACGCGACGCAGTCGCCGGTCGACGTCGTCCCGACGGGCGACGCCCCGCAGGACGGCGTGCGGACGGTGCTGGAGGGCGTCGACGAGGAGGACCGCCCGGTGAGCGTGGTCCACGAGGACACGCCGTCGCTGCGGCGGATGGCCGTGTTCGACGCGGTCGTGAACAACGCCGACCGCAAGGGCGGGCACGTGCTGCCGCTGCCCGACGGGCGGCGCCTCGGCGTCGACCACGGCGTCACCTTCCACGTCGAGCCCAAGCTGCGGACGGTGCTCTGGGGCTGGCTCGGGGAGAGCCTCGACGACGACGAGCTCGCGGGCGTCGAGCGCGTGCGCGCGAGCCTCGGCGCGGGCGGCGGCGCCGCCCCCGACGGTGCTCTCGGCCGCAGGCTCGCCGAGCTCCTCGCGCCCGAGGAGGTGACCGCGCTCGCCGAGCGCTGCGACCGGCTGCTCGGCGCGGCGCGGTTCCCGGCGCCGTCGGGCGGCATGCCCGCCCTGCCGTGGCCCCTGTTCTAGCCGTTCGTCGAGCGGCGGGCTGCGCCTCGACGTCGACGAGGGAGGCGGTCCCGCCCAGGTCGTCTCAGGCTGAGCGCCGGGTCCGTGGGAGACGCTCTCCGCGCTGCGGTCGGCGTCGCCCCGTGGTACTCGTAGTTCTGCAGGACTGCGACGAGTGCCGGACGCGGCGACGCACCGGTGTGGGGCGACGCGACACGTGAGGGAGCACCGTGGCATCCATGGCGGAGGGGACCCGAGCCACGTGCCTCACGCTGCCCGCGCCCGCCGCCGTTCTCGGAGGCGTGTGAGGACGTGCCCAGGACGCGAGTGAGCATCGTCGAGGACGAGGCGTTGGTGCGCGGCATGCTCGAGGAGGCGTTGTCCGCTCAGGAGGGTATCCAGGTGGTGCACTCGGTTCCCGGGGTGCAGGAGGCGCGCCTGGTGATCACCCCCGGCAGCAGCGACGTGGCGGTGCTCGACGTGAACCTGCCCGACGGCAACGGCGTCTCGCTCGGGCTGCAGCTCCAGCGCGCGGACCCGGACCTCGCGATCATGCTCCTGTCGAGCGAGGACGTCATGGGTCTGTTCTCCAGCGTGCAGGACCAGGCGGCCAGACCGTGGAGCTATCTGTCGAAGCGGTCGAGCTTCGCCCGCGACGTCCTCGTGCGGGCGGTCGTCGCCACCGCGCAGGGGCAGGTCGTGCTCGACCCGTACCTCGTGCAGCGCTCCACGCCGCGGGCGAGGACCGCGGTCGCGGAGCTGACGCCCGCACAGTTCCAGGTGCTGCGCCTCGTCGCAGAGGGTTGGTCCAACCAGGGCGTGGCCGAGCGCCTCGGACTGAGCGAGCGCTCGGTCGAGAGCCACCTCCAGGCGATCTACCAGCGCTTGCGCATCAGCGGGGACGAGCACAACCGCCGGGTCGCTGCCGTGCTGGCCTTCCTCGAGCAGACGGGGCGCTCGTGGCGAGCATGAGCCGGCCGCACCTGCTGGACGACCGGACGAGGGCCGCGCTCTTCTTCGCGCTCATGAACGTAGGCCTGTTCGCCGTTCTCGACCTGGCCCAGTGGGCGGGTTGGGGCGGCCTCGCGGCCGCGGAGGACAAGGGGTTCCTGGGCGTCGTGTCCGAAGGGCTCGTGCTCACCTCGGTGAACGTCGTCTTCGGTCTCTTCGTCATCGCCGGGGCGTTCGCGCTGCGGATGCCGACCCGCTCGTGGGCCGCCCGCGTGCTCGTCGTCGCAGCGATCTCCGCGGTCTTCGCGGTGCTGCGCGTCGTGGCGCTGCTCGCCATCACGACGACGCCGTCAGGGAACACGTTCGCCGCCGTCGAGTGGCTGGTCGGCGTCGCCACGGGTGTCGTCGCCGTGTGCGCGGCGCTGCTCGCGGCCGACCTGATCGAGCGTGCCCAGACCGAGGCAGCGCGCCGGGAGGAGGAGCAGGCGCGTGCGGCCCGCGCGGTCGACGAGCTGCAGGAGGAGGAGATGCGGATCCGGCGCATGGTGTCCGACCAGCTCCACGGCACCCTGCAGTACCGCCTCGTGACCGTCACGGCCGCGCTCGACCAGCTCGCCGCAGACCTTGCCGGCGGACGAGAGTCGGCCGTGGCGGACATCCGTCGCTGGGCGGAGACGCTCGAGGAGATCCGCGAGACGGAGGTCCGCTCGCTCAGCCACGCCGTCTTCCCGGCCGGGCTCGAGGTCGGGGCCGTCGAGGCGATCGAGCTCATGCTGCGGCGACTGCCCACGGCCATCGCGACCTCGGTCGAGCTCGGCCCGCAGTACCGACGCCACCTGGCTGACGAGCAGGGGGTCGCGCTCCTGCCCGTGACCGAGCGGCTCGTCGTCGTCTACACGGTCGAGGAAGCCGTGACGAACGCGCTCAAGCACGGTGGCGCGCGGTCGGTCCGGGTGCAGGCGGAGGCCTACCCCGGGCCGGAGCCGGACCGCTGGATCTTCGAGGTCACCGTCGACGACGACGGGTCCGGACCGCCCGACCCCCTCCCGCCGTTCCATGGCCTGGAGCGCCACCGCTCCCGCATCGAGTCTCGAGGTGGCGTCCTGGAGCTCACCACCAATCCCGACGGTGGAGGACGACTGCACTTCTCCTTGCCGTTCCGGCGGGACGACTCCGCGCGACGTTCGGAGCGCCTCGGGCTCTGAAACCCCGTCCCTCTCCAGGGCGTGCGTGCTAGCACGCACGCCCCTCCGGGCTTTCCTCACCCTGCCGGGTCGACGCCGTTGCCCACCCGGCAGTCTCGTGTCACGCCTCCAGCAGGGGCGCCGGGCGGATCCATCACCGCCCGTGGGCGGGGTCCACCCGCGACGACATGGACACGGAGGAAGACCACCATGAACAAGAAGACCAAGGGCCTCGTCGCCGGCGTCGCCGGCGGCGCCCTGCTCCTCGGCACGGCCGGCACCTTCGCGCTGTGGTCCGACGAGGCCACCGTCTCCGGCGCGGCCATCACGGGCGGCGCGTTCGACCTCGAGGTCGACGAGACGACCTGGACCTGGAGCGACATCTCCGGCGTGCCGGCCGACCCCGCTACCGACGTCCCGACCGCGTCCACCGTGACCCTGGTGCCGGGCAAGCAGCTGAAGGGAACGACAGAGATCACGACCACCCTCGATGGACACCACCTCGCCGCAGACCTCACGATCGACGGCGTACCCGCGGGCGACGAGTGGCTCAAGGTTGAGTGGTGGCTGGGCGAGAACTCCCTCGGCTCTGGCACGAGCACGCAGGTCGCCGCAAACGGCACCCAGGAGCTCACGGTCACCATCGAGCTGGCCGACCAGGCACCCGACGGCGGCCCGTCCGCGGTGGCCGGGCTGACCTGGGAGCCCGGGGACCTCGCAGTGACCCTCCAGCAGCTCCCCCCGACCTCGGCACTGTAACCAGCAGGCAGCCGCACGGCTCTCCTCGGCCCCTGCCACGGGGCCGAGGAGACCTCGACACGACCGAAGGAACCGACATGAATCGCGCACTGACACTGACAGCGGCAACGCTCGCCGGCGCTTTGTCGGCAGGCATGCTCGTCGGGGGCAGCGGGACGACCTCGGCGCTCTGGAACAGTTCGGCCAGCATCTCTCTGCCGACGATCGTCGGCGAGTGGCCCGGACCCGAGAGCCCACGGATCACTCCGCAGCCGTTCCCCTCCGACCCGGTCAAGCTCAACCCGAACCAGCAGGCCACGGTCGCCGGCATGTACCTGAGCCCTGTGGGCGCCGGTGTCTCGCGCCTCGCGCTGAACATCCCGCAGGGTTGGGGGATCCATGCATACGACGGGACCCACTTCCGGTTCTTGGTCTCGGACGGAACCACCACCTGGATCTTCGAGCCCCGCGATCTCGCGTTCGAGCTCACCCTTGCCGCTCACGGTACGGCGGTGGACGGCGACGCTTTGCGCGTGGACGCCGACGCCCCGATCTCGATCCAGCTTCAGGTCGACAGGAGGAATGGCCAAGGCTGGGGGGTCGATGTGATCCCTGCGACGACCCTGTCTGCAAACCTCAGCACCCTCCAGGACGGCAGGTTTGTCCCGGGAGCCGGTGCGACGCTCGCAATCCCGGCGTTCTACCACGGGTCGATGCCCAACGCCGCCGCCCCAGCGGCGGCACCGACCGCTCCCCAGAAGCCCGTCGAGGGCCAGCCGGAGGGAGGAGTGAGCGAGCCCGGCCCGCAAGAGATCGCCTCAGACCCCACCCCGGGCACAACCGGGACGGAACCCGAGCCGGCCCCTGACACGGTCCCGCCGGACTCCGAGCCGGAGCCGCAGCACATGGACCATCACGAGACGCCCGTAGGTGTGGACGGGATCACGCCTGGTCCCTCCGCGGGGACGGACGCACCGGATCTCGCGCTGGACGCGATCTCGTCCGCACCGGAGCAGGTCGATGCGGAGCACGGGGGCGAGGCCGCGCGCGAGCCCGAGGACGAGGGCACGCACAAGCCGGAGCCTTCCGCCACGGACGGCGACCGGCAACCGGACCACGAGCCCCGCACGGACGGGACCGACGAGACCGACACACTGGAGGTGACCTGATGGTAGACCTGAACACCCGCCCGGTCGCGGACACCGTGACCGCTCAGACCTCCGCCCCGGCTGCCGCCCCCCGCAGGTCGACCCGTCACCGGGTCGCGACCCGGGCCGGCTCGACACTGCTCACTGTCGTCATGGTGGCGCTCGTCGCTCTCGCCGCGATCACCACGATCGTCCCGCGCCTCCTCGACGCGGTGCCGCTCACGGTGCTCTCCGGCTCGATGGAGCCGGTGCTCTCTCCGGGCGACCTCGTGGTCACCCAGCCGGTCGACGCGAACGAGATCGCCATCGGCGACGTCGTGACATTCCAGCCCGTCTCCGACGACCCCACCCTGGTCACCCACCGCATCGTCTCCGTCCAGCACGGCAGCGACGGCACCACCGGCTTCATCACGCGCGGGGACGCCAACGGCACGGACGACGACCCGATCGTCACCGACCAGGTCGTCGGCCGCGTGATCTACTCCGTGCCCCTCGTCGGGCACCTGACCGGCGCGAGCTGGAGCCCAACCGCCGTCGCAGTAGGCGTCGCCGGTCTGCTCGTCTACGCGCTCGTGATGCTCGTCGTTGCGGGCCGTAACCCGAGGAAAGGAAACAGCCCATGACTCGACGACCTAGAACGTTCGCCGTCCTCAGCACCACCCTCGCGCTCATGGCCGTGACGATGGTCCCCGCCCACGGGGCCACCCCGCCGCCCGTCCGCGAGCGGCCCGACCCGCACGACGTGTCGCTGCAATGGACCGGCGAGGCCGGGTTTCTCACGATCGACGCCGCCACCCTGGGCACCCTGACGGTGGTCCCGGGCGGCTCCGGCGAGACGACCCTGCTGGTCCGCAACGACGGCCCGAGCGCCGGAACTCTTACGGCGAGCATCGTCGACCCGGAATTCCTGGGCGCGGGCCCCGACGACGAGTTCTTCCGGGACCTGCGGATCAACGACATCGACGCAGCCGACCTGGCCCACGAAGACCATGTGTTCCTCACGGTCGACCTCGCCCAGGGCGCCACCGCAGAGGTCCCGCTGCGCTACGAGATGTCGCTCGCAGCAACGAGTGGCAACCGCGCCCAGGTCGGCGAACGCACGGTGGCCTTCGACGTGCAGCTCAGTATCGCTGGCGACACCCCTCAGGCAGCCGGCACCGAGACGGGAACGGCACCGGCGCCAGGTGGACCGGCCGCGACGCAGCCTAGCGAGGGGTCCAGCGACGAGGGATGGTCGGGCAGCACCGCCCTCACCGGCGGTGCGGCACTCGCCGCACGCACGTGGATGTTCGTCCTCGCGACAGGGCTCGTGGTGATCGCCCTCGCCGCGGCTCGCGCCCGACGCCGCGCCCCTTCCTCACAGGAGGAGGTGTGAGGCGCTCACTCCGCCGGGTCCTCGGCGCCATCATCGTGGCGGCGCTCGGGGGCGCGGCCGGACTTGTCTCGCTCGCGTGGCAGGACACCTCCGCAGGTGCCGCCCTGACCGACATGGACGGGCGAGCAGTCATCCTCGACATGACGCCGGACCTGGCCGCCGCGGATCTGCGCGCGACCGGTGGACGGTTCCAGGTGCCGAGCCTGGGGCTCGACGTCCCGCTGCTCGAGATGACGGTTGCCGATGGTGTGCTGAACCCGCCCACCCTCACCGACGCGTTCGTGATCCGCGATCCCGATCGCACACCAGGGCACGCGTCGCGGCCGACGATCGTCGCCATGCATGCGGTGCGCGACGGCCGGGCGCCAGGCAACGCCTTCTTCGAGCCCGGGGCCGTCAACCCTTCCGTGACCGTGATCCCCGGGCACGAGCTCCGGGTCGACGGGGTCGTGTACTCGATCGTCGACACCGAAGCCTTGCCCAAGGCCGACGCCGCCCGCTCGCCCGACATCTGGGGACGCCACCCGGACGGCGACCGGCGCCTCGTCGTCGTGACGTGCCTGCAGCGCCAGGGTGGTGCGGGCCCGGCGTCCGAGAACCTGGTCGTGCACGCCGTCCGCGCCTGACCGGTCGCGCTGTTGTCACCTCCCGTGCGGGTCCGACGCGTTGAGCACGCGCACGACCTCGTCGTAGTCGCCGCGGGCCTCGCCGTACCGGAGGAACTTCACGCGCTCCACGAGGATCTCGTGCGCGTCGGGCTGCGTGCGCAGCAGGTCGACGACCTCGGTGACGAACTCGTCGAGCGGCATGGCGAACGCGCTCTCGCGCTGGCCGGGCATGAGGTCGGTCGCCACCGACGGCGGGACGAGCTCGACGACGTCGACGCTCGTGTCCGCGAGCTGGAGCCGCAGCGCCTCGCTGAGCATGTGGATCGCGGCCTTGGACGCGTCGTACGTCGGCGTGACCGCGAGCGGGGCGAACGCCAGCCCGGACGACACCGTGACGATGGTCGCGCGCGGCCGGGTCTGCAGGTGCTCGACGAACGCGCCGATGAGCCGGATCGGCCCGAGCACGTTGGTCGTGACGATCTCCTCGGCGGTGTCGAGGAACCCCTCGGGGTGGTGCCAGTCCTCGGCGCGCATGATGCCCGCCATGGCGACGAGCGTGTCGAGGTCGGGGTGGCGCTCGAGCACCTCCTTCGCGGCGGAGGCGATGCTCTCCGGGTCGGTCGTGTCGACGCGCACGGTGTCGATGCCGGGGTGCTCGGCCGCGATCTGCTCCAGCAGCGCGGTGCGGCGGCCGCCGACGACGACGGTGCTGCCCTGCTCGTGGAGCGCGACGGCGAGCGCCAGACCGATGCCGCTCGTCGCGCCGGGGATGAAGACGGTGCTGTTCGTGAGGTCCATGCCTCGATCCTGGGCGCGCCGCGACGCGCGCGGCAGAGTCCCGTGAACGGGGGACCGGCGATCCCTGGCACGCACGCCGCGCGCCCCGGACGATGGGACGCATGGACCGCGCCGCGCTCGCCGACTTCCTCCGCCGCCACCGGGAGGCGCTGCAGCCGGGCGACGTCGGCCTCCCGCCCGGGCTGCGCCGTCGAGCACCGGGGCTGCGCCGCGAGGAGGTGGCGCAGCTCGCGCTCATGTCGACGGACTACTACACGCGCCTGGAGCAGCAGCGCGGCCCTCAGCCGAGCACGCAGATGCTCGCGTCGATCGCCCGGGCGCTGCGCCTGTCCGACGACGAGCGCGACTACCTCTTCCGGGTCGCCGGGCACGGGGTCCCCGACCGGGCGACCGACCCCGGCCACGTGGCGCCCGCGCTGCAGCGCGTGCTCGACCGCCTGGGCGACACCCCGGCGCTGATCCTGAACCCGCTGGGCGAGACGCTCGCGCAGAACAACCTCGCCCGCGCGCTCTACGGCGACGCGACGGCGTACTCGGGCTGGGACCGCAGCGAGATCTACCGGTGGTTCGCTCGCCCGGAGGCGGCGCGCGCGATCTACCCCGCGTCCGACCGCGACCGGCAGGGCCGCGCGCTCGTCGCGGGGCTGCGCTCCGCCGTCGCCGTGCTCGGCCAGGACTCGCGCGCCGGGCGGCTGGCCCGCGAGCTGCGGCGCACGAGCCCGGAGTTCGACGCGCTGTGGGACCGGCAGGAGGTCGCGCGCCGGTTCGTCGACCACAAGGTGCTGGTGCACCCGGTGGTGGGGGAGATCGAGGTGGACTGCCAGGCGCTGCTCACCGAGGACCAGCAGCAGGTCCTGCTCGTGCTCACCGCGGCGCCGGGGACCGAGGCGGCTGAGCGGATCCGCCTGCTCGGCGTGCTGGGCACGCAGGACCTCGTGGTGGACACGCCCGCCTGACGGACGCGCCCGCCTGACGGACGCGCCCGCCGGGAGGGCCTGCTGGGCCGGCTCGACGGGCGTTCCCGACGATCATGCCCGACGTCGCTGCCCGCCCGCCGCTAGCCTGGCGTGGTGCCCCCGCCCTCCACGCTCCCGAACCGGGTGGACGCCGCCGTCGAGGGCCTGACGCCGGGCTACTTCGCCCTGGTGATGGCGACGGGGATCGTCTCGATCGGGGTGCGGACGAACGGCTGGCCCGTCGTGTCGACGGTGCTGCTGGGGGTCGCGACGGCCGCGTACGTCGTCCTCGTGGCGCTCACGGCGGTCCGGGCGGTGCGGCACCGCGCGGCGATGGCCGCCGACTTCGCGGACCCCGGCCGGGCGTTCGGGTTCTTCACGTTCGTGGCCGCGACGTGCGTGCTGGGCAGCCGGCTGAGCCTGGAGGACGGGTTCCTCGTCGTCGCCGTCGTGCTCCTGCTGATCGCCGCCGTCGCCTGGGTCGTCCTCGGGTACACCGTGCCGTGGACCGCGGTGCTGGGGGAGCGGGGCCGCACGCAGCCGATCACGACGGCGAACGGCACGTGGTTCATCTGGGCGGTCGCGAGCCAGTCGGTCGCGGTGCTCGCGGCGACGCTCGAGCCGATGATCGACGCGTGGCGCCCGGCCCTCGCGCTCCTGGCCGTGTTCTCGTGGTCGGTCGGGGCGTTCCTCTACGGGGCGGTCGGCGTGTTCGTGGGCGTGCGCATGCTCACGGTCCCGGTCCGCCCGCAGGACCTCACGCCGCCGTACTGGGTCGCGATGGGCGCGACCGCGATCACGGTCGTCGCGGGCGCCCGGATCGTGCTCATGGCCGATGCGCCCATGGTCGACGCGACCCGCGGCCTCATCGCCGGGACGGCGGTGTTCTTCTGGGCGTTCGGCACCTGGCTCATCCCGCCGCTCGTCATCGCCGGGTGGTGGCGGCACGTGCGGCACCGCGTCCCGTTCCGCTACGAGGCGACGCTCTGGAGCATCGTGTTCCCGCTCGGCATGTACGGCGTGGGCTCGCAGTTCCTCGGCGAGGTCGACGAGCTGCCCATCGTCCACGCGATCGGGTACGGCGTGAGCTGGGTGGCGCTCGCGGTCTGGACGGCGACGTTCGCCTGGATGCTCGTCCACCTCTGGCGGACCGTGCTGCGCGGCCCGCGGGTCGCTACCGCTGTCGGAGACCGTCGAGCCGTGCCGCCACGGTCGCGCAGGCCGTGACGAGCTCGGGCGGCCCGGCGGCGAGGACGTCCGCGTCGAACGCGGCGACGCGCGCGGCGAGCCCGACCCATGACCACGAGCCCAGGCCGACCCGGCACCGGTCCGGGGCGAGCTCCTCGACCGTGCCGTCCTCGACGAACGGCGCGACGGCGGACGCCGGCGCCGCGAGCTCGACCCACCCCGTGCACGGCCATCCCGGGGCGGGTGCCGGGCCGGAGCCCGCGAACCGGGCCGCGACGAACGCGCCGGCGTCCCCGCCCGGCACCTCGCGGGGCGTGAAGCGCGGCCCGGTGGGGACGCGTGGCGCCGTCCGGTCGAGGCGGAACGTGCGCCAGTCGTCGCGGTCGAGGTCCCACGCGAGGAGGTACCAGCGCCCGTCGCGCACGACGACGTGGTGCGGCTCCACGCGGCGCGGCGCTGCGGGCGCGGCCCGGCCGTCGCGCTCGCCCGCCGGTCCCGGCGCCGCGTAGTCGAGCCGCAGCACCTCGCGTCGGCGCACCGCGGTGCTCACCGCGAGCAGCACGTCGAGGTCGACGGCGGGCGCGGAGCGACCGGGCCCGGCGGGCACCGGCGCGACGTCGACGGCGTCGACACGGTGGCGCAGCCGCGGGGGCAGCACCTGGCGCACGGTCGCGAGCGCCCGCACCGCCGCCTCCGCGATCGCGTCCCCGGGCCCGCTCGCCGCGACGGTCCGCAGCGCCACCGCGAGCGCGACGACCTGGGCGTCGTCGAACAGCAGGGGCGGGAGCTCCGCGCCCGCGTCGAGGCGGTACCCGCCGTCGCGCCCGCGCGTCGCGACGACGCGGTAGCCGAGGTCGCGCAGGCGCTCGACGTCGCGGCGGACGGTCCGGGGGTCGACGCCGAGCCGGTGCGCGAGCTCGGGGCCGGTCCGGTCCGGGTGCGCCTGGAGGAGCGAGAGCAGGAGGAGGGTCCGGCGCGACGTCTCGGTCATGCCCCCCATGCTCGCGCACCATGCGGACGCTAACCGTCCGCATTGAGCGGGAGAGTCGTGGTCATGAGCCCGGGCGGCGAGCCCGGGAGCTCGGGTACCGCGACCGCGGCCCCGACGATCGACCCGAAGGAGACGCCATGTCCGTCCAGACCACCCCGCACCTCAACTTCCGCGGCGATGCCCGCGCCGCGCTCGAGCACTACCGCGCGGTGTTCGGCGGCGACCTCGTCCTCACGACCTACGGCGACCTGGGCCAGGCGCCGGACCCGGCCGAGGCCGACCTCGTCGTCTGGGGCCAGGTCAGCGCGCCGAGCGGCTTCCGCGTCATGGCGTACGACGTCCCGGCGGGACGTCCCTGGAGCCCGGGCGAGGCGCCGTTCTTCGTCTCCGTGCGCGGCGACGACGTCGAGGAGGTCCGTGGCTACTGGGACGCGCTCGTCGACGGTGCGACCGTCGCCGCGCCCCTGGCGTCGTCCGACTGGGCGCCCCTCTACGGGATGCTCACGGACCGGTTCGGCGTGACCTGGGTGCTCGACGTCGCGGCGAGCCGCTGACCCGGGGCCGGGGCGCCCCCCGCCCTCCCGGGGGCGCTCCGGCCGCAGTTGTGGCGTGCCGCGCGACGCGCGCGGTTCACCCGCTCGGTCCCCGCACGAGGGGGCATGCGCCCGCCTCCCTCCAGGTGCAGGGGACCGAACCCGAGGGGGACCCCATGGCTGGAACCAGGAAGTCGGCGCCGAAGAAGCCGAGCCGACGCGAGGTGGCGGAGACACCCGACACCGTCGACGCGCTCTACCCGCCGCTGCCCGAGCGGATACCGCTCACGCTCGAGTCCATCGCGGGCGACGAGCCCACCTACGCCGAGATGCTCGAGTCCATCTGCGGCGCCACCGACGACTCCCAGCCCGTCGAGCAGTACGACGGCACCCTGGGCGTCACGCAGGCGTACGTGAACGCCCACCAGAAGCAGGCCGTCCAGGTGCAGTGGAACACCGGGCTCGGCGGCGTCTTCACCAACCCCGGCAACGTCGACGGCGTCCGCTGGGGCAGCGGTACGCTCATCGCCCCGGACCTGGTGCTCACGTGCGGGCACCTGTTCGACCAGAGCGCCGACGGGTGGGTCCTGCCCCGCCAGAACGGCTCGATGCAGGTCGTCACGCCGCAGCAGATCGCGACGAGCATGCACGTCAACGTGCTCTACCAGGTGGACCCGAGCGGGGTGCTGCGCGCCGAGGTGAGCTTCCCGATCCTCGCGCTCGTCGAGTACCGCCTCGGCGGGCTCGACATGGCGGTCGTGCGCGTGGGCGGCAACCCGGGGAGCACCTACGGGTTCACCGCCGTCGCCACCGCCAACCCGGCCGTCGGCGACATGCTCGCGATCATCGGCCACCCGGCAGGGATGCCGAAGCGGGTCGAGGCCGGGCCCGCGACCACCGTCACGACGAACCAGGTCCGCTACGACGACATCGACACGCTCGGCGGCAACTCGGGGTCCGGGATCCTCGGGCCCACGGGCGAGCTCGTGGGCGTCCACACCAACGGCGGCTGCAACGCGGCGGGCACCGGCTCCAACTTCGGGACCGCGATCGCGGGCATCCGGGCCGTGTCACCCACGCTCCAGGCGCTGCCGCACGGGTCGCGCACCGCCGTCGCCGACGACGTCCTCACGTCGCTGGCGCAGGACGTCATCGCGACCGTCAGGGCCGCCGACCAGGTCGGCACCCTCCGCGCGGCCGACACCGCGCGGGCGGTCGACGTGCTCACGATCAAGCAGGCCGACTCCCACACGGTCGCCGACCAGATCGGGACGTCGTTCCTCCGGGACCAGGGCGGCACCCCGCGCGCCCTGGACTCGATCTTCCAGGCCGACACGCGGTTCGCCACGGACACCCCGGTCGCGACCGGGTTCGCGGGCGACGTCGGCACGGGACCCGGGGACACGCTCCAGGAGGGGATCTTCGACCCCGGCGACCTGCTCGACCCGGTCGTGAACCCCACGATCGGCCGGCTCGTCCAGGCGGGTGCGCTCGCCGGGGCGCGGCCGTTCGTCCAGGGCGCCGAGTCGCTCGTCGACGAGGAGGACGAGGGCGCCCCCGTCGACGTCGTCGGCGCGCTGGTGGAGGCCGTCGCCGAGGCGCGGGCGACGCTCGAGGCCGTCGAAGCGGCCCTGACGCAGCTCCAGGCCGGGCAGTGACCCGATGATCGGCATCGTGTCGCACGCGGACGACCTCCACACCACGGAGGTCGTCCGCCACCTCGGCGAGCTCGACGCGCCCCACGTCCTCCTCGACACCGGGCACGCCCCGCGCGCGGTGTCGCTCACGTCCGCCCAGGACGCCTCCGGCTGGCGCGCCGACTGGGTCGACGCGGACGGCGACGGCGTCAGCGCTGTCGACGCCACCGCGCTGCGGGCCATGTGGTGGCGCCGCCCGCAGCCCTTCGCCCTGCACGACGACGTCCGCTCGCCCCAGGACCGCGGGTTCGCCCACGGGGAGGTCGCCGCGGCGGTGTCCGGGCTGTGGTCGTGCCTCGCCGCCACGTGGGTCAACGACCCCGACCGCGACGAGGCGGGCTCGCGCAAGATGTGGCAGCTCCAGGTCGCTTCGCGCCTCGGGCTGCGCGTCCCGCGCACGTGCATGACCAACGACCCGGCCCGCGCGCGGGAGTTCCTGCGCCGCGAGCCGGGCCGCGTCATCTTCAAGCCCTTCAGCGGCACGCCCGCGACGTGGCGCGAGACGCGTCCCGTGCGCGAGGCGGACCTCGACCTCCTCGAGAGCGTGCGGTACGCGCCGGTCATCTTCCAGGAGGCCGTCGCGGGCTCGGACGTGCGCGTGACGGTCGTCGGCACCGAGCTCTTCGCCGCCGAGCTGCGGACCGAGGAGTCGGGCTACGCGTACGACTTCCGGGTGGACACGCACCACTGCCCGACGACGCCCCACGACCTCCCGGAGCACGTCGCCACCGCGCTGCTGCGCCTCATGGACGTGCTCGGGCTCTGGTACGGCGCGGTCGACCTGCGGCGCACGCCCGAGGGCGAGTACGTGTTCCTCGAGATCAACCCGGCCGGGCAGTGGCTGTTCGTCGAGTACGCGACGGGGCAGCCGATCGCCGCGGCGCTCGCGGGGCTGCTCGCCCGCCTCGACCGGGAGGGCGCGCCCCGCGACCGCTCGGCCACCGGCGTCGGGGCCCCGTGACCGGGCCGCGCGAGCCCGCGGGCCAGCGGCGGCTCACGCCTCCGGGGGACCGGTCGGGCGCGGGCCGCGCACGGTGCCGACGTCCCGACGGCGCGCGAGGATCTGCTCGCCCGCCGAGACGTAGCCGTCGAAGAGCGCGACGACGTCCTGCAGCCGGTCCCGTGCGGCGGAGCCGGACGGGACGAGCTCCTCGCCGTCGCGCAGGGCCGTGATGAAGAGGCGCGCCCGGCGGTGGGACGCGTCCAGCAGGGTGTCGAGCCCGGCCTCGGCCTCGACGTAGATCCGCCGCCCGCCGTGGCGCGTCGTGGTCCGGGCCAGACCCCAGCTCGCGAGCTCGCGGACGGACGTGCTCGTCTGCCCCTTGCTGAGCCCCGTCTCGTCCTGCAGCGCGTCGAGCGTGACGGGCGCGTCGCTCAGCAGGAGGGCCGCGTACACCCGGCCGGTCGCGCGCGGCAGGTTCCACGAGGCCAGGAGGTCCGCGAGCCCGTCCGCGAAGCGCTCGCGCCGGTCATCCACGGCGACCCACCACGGTCGCGAGGAAGGCGAGCAGCGCGGTGTCGACCGCGTCCGGCGCGTCGAGCATGACGACGTGGCCGGCGCCCGGCACCACGACCTCCCGGACACCTTCCGCGGCGGCCCAGCGGGGCATCGCGGTCGCGATGTTCCCGGTGCGGTCCGCCGCCCCGCGCAGCAGCAGGAGCGGGACGGGCGTGCGGTAGGCCGGATCGGGCGCGACGAGCTGCGTCGTCGCCCGCCACGCCCCGAGGAACTCGGCCTGGGACTGGACGGCGAAGATCGCGCGCAGCTCCGCGCGGGCAGCGGGAGTGACGGCCGAGGCGTCCGCCATGAGGCGGGGGAGCGAGCGGCCCGGCACCAGTCGCAGGAGCGGCGCCGCCGAGCGCAGCGCGAGGCGCTCGCCGCGGGTGAGCGGTCCGGTGCTCCACGTGGCGTCCAGGACGGCGAGCGCCGCGTACCGGTCCGGTGAGCGGCGCACGAGGGCCTGGGCGAGGTTGCCGCCGAGCGAGTGACCGACGAGCACGGCCCGGTCGAGGTCGAGATGGTCGACGAGCACCTCGACGTCCGCGACGAGCCGGTCCGCCGTGAGCGGCACGCCGCTCGGCCGCGAGGCGCCGTGCCCGCGCAGGTCCAGGAGCACCGGCCGGTACCCCGCCGAGGCGAGTGCCGCGCGTTGGGCGGCGAAGGTCGTCCGGTCGGTCCCGGCGCCGTGCAGCAGGACGACGGGGACGCCGTCGCCCCCGCCGTCCTCGAACCGGAGCGTGCACCCGTCGACCCGCAGTTCCGCATCTAGATTCGGCATCTACTGAATATAGCGTCTTTGACCGGTCGCGCGCCGGGGCGACGAGGGCGTCGTCCGACGTCCCTCAGTCCCAGGTAGCGGCGGCCGGGTCCACGCCGCGCGAGCGCGCGTTCGCCTCGACCGCGGTGCGCAGCCACGTCGCGAGGCCCGGCGCCAGGCCGTCGTAGTGGGCGCGGAACCCGTCGTCCTCCACGAGCTGCCGGGCCAGGCACACGTGCCGGGCCGGGGTGCAGTCGAAGTGCGCGCCGATCGAGGCGCGGTGGCGCTCGGCCAGCGCGAGCCCGCGCGCCGACGCCGGCTCGACACCCTCGCGGCACGCCGCGGCGAGGTCGGCCTCGAGCGTGGCGACGGTGTCGGCGAGGTCCTGCCAGTCCTCGATCGTCCGCTCGGCGGACCGCTCCGCGTACTGCGCCCACTGCGGGGTGTCGCCCCAGCGCTCGCGTGCCTCGGCGGGCCACGCCGGGTCCCACGCCTCGCCGAACAGCGCGACCTGCTCCGCGGGGGTGAGCAGCAGGCCGCGCTCCCGGGCGTCGAGGAGCCGGTCGAGCGCGTGCGCGGTCCGTTCCATGCGCGCGATGCGCTCGCCGAGCAGCGCACGGTGGCGGCGCAGCGCGTCGACCGCGTCGTCCCCGGGCGCGTCGAGCAGCTCGGGGATGTCCTCGAGCGAGACGTCGAGCTCCCGGTACGCCACCACGCGGCGCAGGCGCGCGACGTCGGCCGGCGCGTACAGCCGGTAGCCCGCGGTGGTCCGCGTCGACGGGCGGACGAGCCCGACGGCGTCCCAGTGGTGCAGCGTCCGCACGGTGACCCCGACCGCGGCGGCCGCGTCCCCGACCGTGAGCGCGTCGGCGACACGGTGGGGCGCGCGATCCGTGGTCACGCGCCCCAGTGTCACCCGGACGGCACCCGCCGTCATGCGGTGGGCGCCTCGATCCCGATGCCGTCGAGGAAGCGCGCGGCGTCGCTGTCGGGGTCGTACGGCCGCGCCGCGGTCATGACGACGCGGGTGCTCTCGGGCGTGCGGACCTCGACCTCGACGGAGCCCCACGGCATCTCCCGGGGGCCGGTCGTGCACCCGGGCGAGACGTCCTCGCACGCGGCGAGGATCCCGTCGAGCTGCGACAGCACGCACGCGAAGCTGACGGTGAGCGCGCTCGGTCCGGGCGCGGTCGTCCCCGGGACGAGCAGGACGTCCTGGAACGCCCACCGCCGCAGGTGCACGACGCCGCCCGGGACGGAGAAGAGGTCGAAGAACCCGAGGCCCCGGGTCCACAGGTCGACGGACGCGGCGAGGTCCGCCGTCGGGACCGTGACGAACTGCGGCATGCCGTAGATGCCGCGGAACGGCTCGGGGGCGACGGCGTCGGGCCCGGGGGCGGGGACGGGAGACAGGTCGAAGGCGGGGTACGTGTCGGTCATGCGGCCAGCGTGGGCCCTCACGCCGCGTGAGGGTCAAGCGCCGCCGCGCGGCTCGTCCGCCAGCAGCGCGTACGTCACGCCGTCGACCCAGCCGAGGTCGCGGTGCAGGGAGTCACGCACGCCCACGCCCTCGCGCCGCATGCCGACGCGCTCCATGAGCCGCCACGACGGCTCGTTGTCCGCGAACGCGCTCGCGACGACCCGCCGCAGGCCGAGGTCCTCGAAGCACACCCGCAGCAGGGCGCGGACGGCCTCGGTCGCATACCCGCGTCCCTGATGCGACGGCGAGAACGCCCACCCGATCTCCGCCTCGTCCGGGCGGGCGCGGTCGACGACGTCCTGCTGCGCCCAGCCGTCGCGCACCGCGAGGTAGAGGTCGCCCACGACCTCCCCGTCGTGCTCCACGACGAGGGTCGTCGCGAGCCGGTCGGGCTCGCCGTGGTGGACGCGCCACTCCTCGGCGCTCGCGAACCGCCGGGAGAGCCAGCGGTCCACCGCGGGCAGGCTGCGGTAGGCGAACAGGGCGTCGGCGTCCTCGGGCCGGGCGCGGCGCAGCGCGAGGCGCGGGGTCGCCACGGGCCACGCGACCCGGTCGAGGGCGTCCGGACGGACGTCGGTGGTGTCGGCCATGGGCACCACCCTGGCACGAGGCCCACCCGGGGATCGAGGAGATTGCCCGCCGGTGAGCCGCGACGTGTCACAACCTGCGCGCGCGTCCGGTCGACAGGGTGACAGGGCGGCACGTGCCGCACGCAGCGACAGGAGGACACCATGAAGATCGTCGTGATCGGCGGTACGGGGCTCATCGGCTCGAAGCTCGTCACCGTGCTGCGGGAGCGCGGCCACGAGGCCGTCCCCGCCTCGCCCAACTCGGGCGTCAACACCCTCACCGGGGAGGGCGTCGCCGAGGTGCTGAAGGGCGCCGATGTCGTCGTCGACGTCTCGAACTCGCCCTCCTTCGAGGACCAGGCGGTCCTCGACTTCTTCCGCACCTCGACGGGCAACCTCCTGGCGGCCGAGGAGAACGCGGGCGTCAGGCACCACGTCGCGCTCTCCGTCGTGGGCACGCAGGGCCTGACCGAGAGCGGGTACTTCCGCGCGAAGATCGCGCAGGAAGAGCTCATCACGGGCTCGCCGGTGCCGTACTCGATCGTCCACGCGACGCAGTTCTTCGAGTTCCTCCGGGCCATCACGGACGGCGCCACGCAGGACGGCGTCGTGCACCTCGCACCGGTGCGGTTCCGGCCGATCGCCGCCGCCGACGTCGCCGTCGCGGTGGCGGACGTGGCCACGGGGACGCCGGTGCGCGGCATCGTGGAGGTCGCGGGTCCTCAGGAGTTCCGGCTCGACGAGCTCGTCCGGACCACGCTCGCGTCGCTCGACGACCCGCGCGAGGTCGTCGGCGACCCGGACGCGCGCTACTTCGGCGCACCGCTCGCCGAGGACTCGCTCGTCCCGTCGGACGGCGCGGTGGTCGGCGGCACCCTGCTCGCCGACTGGCGCCGGCAGCAGTCCGTGGCGGCCCGCTAGGGGACGCACCGGCCGAGAGCACCCGGCTCGACGGGCGGGCCGTCCCGGGCGTCCTCGCGGGAAGACCGGCCGGTACGCCCGCCGGACCTCACCACAGCACGACCCTGCGACACGACGGCGAGGTGCGCATGGACGCGGAAGCACTCGGTCCGACGGTGCGCCGGTTCCGGCTCGCCGCCGACCTGACGCTGGAACGGCTCTCCGAGCTCTCGGGCGTGAGCGACCGGGCTCTCAGCGACATCGAGCGGGGTGCGGCACGGGGACCCCAGCACCGGACGATGCTGGCCGTCGTCGACGCGCTCGGGCTCGGCGAGCACGACCGTGCGCTCGTCCTGCGGGCCGCGCGCGAGGGACGTCGGCGGGCGCGCCCGGAGCCCGGGTGGCGGCTGCCGCTGCCACGCGCGACGGCCGACTTCACGGGGCGCGAGTCGGAGCTCGACCGGGTGACGCGGGCGCTGCGCGCGGACCCGGGCGCGCCGCCGCCCGTCGTGGTCGTCACGGGTCCGCCGGGCTACGGCAAGACGAGCCTCGCCGTACGGGCAGCGCAGCGGCTCCAGGGCGAGTTCGACGACCAGCTCTTCCTCGAGCTCGCGGGCACCACGCCCGACGCCGTGAGCCCGGGCGGCGTGGTCGCGCGGCTCGTCCAGGCGGTCGTCGGGACGGGGACCCGGGGCAGCGACGACCCGGCTCGGCTGCGGGCGCTCCTCGCAGGTCGGCGCGTCCTCGTCCTGCTCGACGACGCGCACGACGAGGCACAGGTGCGTGCCGCGCTCCCGTCGGTGGGCCCCGCGGCGGTCCTCGTCACGAGCCGGCGCCGTCTCGAGGGCCTGGAGGACGTCGTGCGGGTCGACCTCGAGCGGCTGACCTCCGGTGACTCCCGCGCCCTGCTCGCCCGCATCGTCCCTGAGCAGCAAGCGTCCGAGGCCGACCTCGCACGCCTCGCCGCACTGTGCGACGACGTCCCGCTCGCGCTGCGCATCGTCGCCAACCGGCTCGCGAGCCGGGCGACCTGGACCGTGGACGCGTTGGCCTCCCGTCTCGCGGTCGCCGACCGCCGCCTCGACGCCCTGGCCGCCGGCGACCTCTCGGTGCGTGCCGCGATCGACCTGTCGTTCGAACAGCTCGGGCCGGCGGCGCAGCGGCTGTTCCGCCGCCTCGCGCTCGCCGACGCGCGCGACGTCGGTCCCGGGCTCGCCGCGACGCTCGCGCAGGAGCCGGTCTGGACGACCGAGGAGCTGCTCGACGAGCTCGTGTCCCTCAGCCTGGTCCGTCCGGCCGAGCACGACCGGTACGCTCTGCACGACCTGCTGCGGCTCTACGCGCAGCGGGCGCTCGCGGACGTCGAGCCGGCAGAGGTCCGCACGGCCGTCCGCGCCGCGGCGGACGCCTGGCTCCTGCGCACCACCGTGCGTGCCGGGCGCTGGTTCGAGCCCGACGTCCTGGGCGACGGGTCCGCGGACGCCGCGGACGTCGTCGTGCTGAGGTCGGGCGACGAGGCGCGCGCCTGGCTCACGGACGAGGCGGCGGCGTGGTTCGCCGCGCTGGGGCGCGCCGCGCGGAGCGGCGACCACCGGGTGGTGGTCGAGGTCGCCGAGGCGCTGCACTGGTTCTCCGACCTGTGGCCCTACTGGGGGCACTGGCACGAGGTGTACGCGGCGTCGGCCGCGGCGGCCGAGGCGCTCGGCGACGACACGCTCCTCGCGACCCACCTCGGGTACCTCGCGTGGGCGCTGGTCCACTGCCAGGGCGACGCGACCACGGGCACGGCGGTGGCCGAGCGCGCGCACGAGGCGGCGGAGCGCGTCGGCGACCCGGACCTGCGGGCCTGGGCCGCGTACTACGTCGGCTGGTGCGCGAGCTCCGCCGGCGACGACGCGCGGGCCGTCGCCGCGTCGGAGGAGGCGATCGCGCTCTTCCGCCGTGCCGACGACCGCGAGGGCCTGCCGCAGGCGCTGTTCCAGCGAGCACAGGGCCTCGCCGCGCTCGGCCGTGGGGACGAGGCGATCGTCCACCTGCGCGACGTCGTCGCGCTCGTCCGCGACCCGCGCACCGCGCCGCGCGGGCAGGTCGCCGAGTTCACCGCCCTGCACGCGCTCGGCGCGATCGCGCGCATCAGCCTCGACCGGCAGGACTGGGCGACGACGCACAGCGTCGCGGACGAGGCGATCGCGGGGTTCCTGGCGCAGGGCGCTCGCCCGTCGGCCGCGCACATGCACGTGTTCCGGGCCCACGCCCGGCGCGCGCAGGACGACCATGCGGGCGCGCGCGCCGACCTGGCCCGTGCGGTCGAGCTCTTCGAGGGGTCGGGCGACGCGGAGGGCCTGGCCGCAGCGCGGGCCGCGGGCGCGCTGGTGCGCGCCGGGGACGACGGCGACCCCCGTCGCCGTGGCAACGGGGGCCGCGCGGGTCGGACCGTCAGGAGACGGCGCCGACCGCGTCGATGATCGTCGCGGCGACCTCTGCGGGGTGCGAGACCGACAGGGCGTGGGACGCGCCCGCGACCGCGGTGGTCGCACGCGCACCCGCCCGCTCGGCCATGAAGCGCTGGAGCTCGGCGGGGATGTTCTTGTCCTCCTCGCCGTAGACGAACCAGGACGGGACGCGTCGCCAGGCCGCGTCCGCGCCGGGCAGTCCCTCGGTGAGCGCGAGCTCGGTGACAGGGCGCTGCGCGGCCGCCATCACGACGGCGCGCTCGACCGGGACGTCGTGCGCGAACTGCGACGGGAAGGCGTCGCCCCGGATCCGCAGCTCGTTGCCGCCGCTCGTCAGCGGGTAGCCGATCAGGGTCTCGCCGAGGGTGCTGCCCGGGTACTTCCCCGACAGCTGCAGCGCGGACTCGCCCGCGTCGGGCGCGAACGCCCCGACGTAGACGAGGGCCCGGACGGCCTCGTTGTCCGTGGCGGCACCGGTGACGACGATGCCGCCGTACGAGTGTCCGACGAGGACGACGGGGCGTCCGATCGCCGTGATCACGTCGCGGACGTACGTGGCGTCGCCCGTGACGGAGCGGAGCGGGTTGGCGAGGGCGACCACGTCGACAGACCGCGCGAGGAGGCGCTCGACGACGCCGTCCCAGCTGTCGGAGCCGGCGAACGCGCCGTGGACGAGCAGGACGACGGGCTTCGTGGTGGACATGGGTTCTTCCTTCTCTCGAGATGTTCTGGGTGTTCTAGGTACGCGGTGCTGCCCGGCGCGGGGTCTCCGCCGCGGGCGTGGCACGTGGCCGGTCAGAAGGTGCCGAGCGCGGTGCGCAGCACGTGGACCGCCTGCTCGACGGCGGCCGTCGCGGCGCGGGTCGGGCGCAGCGGGTTGAGCATCATGAAGTCGTGGATCGTGCCGTTGTAGCGCAGGCTCGTCGTGGGGACGCCGGCCTGCAGCAGCCGCCGTGCATACGCCTCCCCCTCGTCGCGCAGCACGTCGTTCTCGTCGACGACGACGAACGCGGGCGGCAGCCCGGCGAGGTCGTCGAGCGACGCGCGCAGCGGCGACGCGGTGATCTCGGACCGGCGGTCGGCGTCGGGCAGGTAGCTGTCCCAGAACCACGCCATGGCCCGCGCCGTGAGGTGCGGGCCGTCCTTGAACTCGCGGTAGCTCGCCGTGTCCTGCGCCGCGTCCGTCACGGGGTAGTACAGCGACTGGTGGACGAACGTCACGTCGCCCCGCTGCTTGGCGAGCAGCGTGAGCGCGGCCGTGAGGTTGCCGCCCACCGAGTCCCCGGCGACGGCGAGGCGTGACGCGTCGAGGCCGAGCGCGGCACCCTGCGTGGTGATCCAGCGCGCCACCGCGTAGCCCTGCTCGAGCGCGACGGGGTAGCGCGCCTCGGGGGAGCGGTCGTACTCGACGAACGCGACCGCCGCGCGGGCGCCGACCGCGAGCTCGCGCACGAGGCGGTCGTGCGTGCCGGCGTCCCCGAGCACCCAGCCGCCGCCGTGCATGTAGAGCACGACGGGCAGCGTCCCGGTCGTGCCGCGGGGCGTGACCACGCGGACGCGGACGGAGCCGTCCCCCGCGGGGACGGTCACCCAGGTCTCCTCGACCTGCGCCATCTCGATGAGCTGCGCCTGCAGGTCGTCGAGGACCTTGCGGGCACGCTCCGGGCCGAGCTCGTCGACGAACGGGGGAGCCGCGACGGCGTCGGCGAACGCCTGCGCCTCCGCTTCCAGGACGGGTTCGCTCATGGTCTTCTCCCCTCTGGTGCGATCGGTCCCCTGCCCCTCCAGCGTGCGAACCCGCGGCCCCGGGCACCACGAAGAACGCACGCAGGACTCGAGTCCCGCGCACGTCGTGTCACAGGTCGGGTGCACGGCCGGTCGAACGGGTGCAGCAGGACGACGCGCGTCGGACGGGTCCGGTCGAGTCGTGAGGTAAGAGCGGGAGCACCGGGTTTCAGGCGGCCCTCCGCGGGCAGGCGCCAAGCAGATCGCGGCTGGTCCCACCCGCCGCCGGACCCCGTGCGTCGGCGTCGTGTCACAGGTCGGGCCCCTGCCCGGTCGGGTGGCTGGAACCGCGCTGCCGTCCGGCAGGGCGTGACGGCGGAGCGAGGGTGGGCGAGGATGGCGATCGTGGACGGACCGACGGCGGACCTGACGGTGGCGGAGCAGCAGTTCAGCGCGGCACGGCGCCGGCTGTTCGGGATCGCCTACCGGATCCTCGGCAGCGCGGCCGAGGCCGACGACGTGCTCCAGGACGCGTGGGTGCGCTGGCAGACGTACGACCGCTCCCTCGTGCGCAACCCGGACGCGTTCCTCACGACGACGGTGACCCGGCTCGCGATCAACGTCGCCCAGTCGGCGCGCGTGCGCCGTGAGACCTACATCGGCCCCTGGCTGCCCGAGCCGGTGGACACGAGCGCCGACCCGACGCTCGGCGCCGAGCGGGGCGAGGCGCTCGAGGTCGCGCTCCTCATGCTCCTGGAGAAGCTCACGCCGACCGAGCGCGCGGCGTACGTGCTGCGCGAGGCGTTCGACTACCCGTACGAGCAGATCGCGGAGATCATCGGGCACTCGCAGGCGAGCGTGCGCCAGCTCGTGAGCCGCGCGCGCCGGCACCTGGGGGAGGAGCGCCACGCGCCGGTCGCCCCGGAGGCCCAGCGCCGCCTGCTCACCGCGTTCGTCGCCGCCGCGAAGGCGGGTGACGTCGCGCTGCTGGAACGGCTCTTCGCCGAGGACGTCATCTCCTACTCCGACGGCGGGGGAGCGGTCCGCGCGTCGAAGTTCCCGGTCGTGGGCCGGCCGCGCGTCGCGAAGTACCACCACGCGTTCGCCGAGCGTTTCTGGGCGGGCGTCGACGTCGAGCCGGCCGACGTCAACGGCCACCCGGCCGTCAAGCTCTCGCACGACGGCGAGCTCTTCGCCGTGCTCACGGTCCGTGCCACCGTCGACGGCATCGACCGCGTGCTGTGGATGATGAATCCGCAGAAGCTCGCGGCCCTCTCCGCGTAGGCACCGCATGTCGCAGCGAGAAGGGTCGAGAGGACCCGGCCGGTCCGGTACGCAGCACGCTCGCGTCGTCGCCGCGCTCCGCCGCGCGACGGGCGAGGGCGACCGCGACGCCGTGCGCGCGCTCGTCGAGCCCGCCGCGATCCTGTGGGTCGACGCCGCCGGGAGCGACGACGCGACGCCCGGGGTCGCCGAGGGCGGCGACGAGACGGCGCGGGCGCTGTGCCGGGTCCTGCGCCCCGGCCCGGGCGTCGAGGTCGCGGTGCGCTCGGTGAACGGCGCGGACGGCCTCGTGGTGCGCCACGACGGCGTCGTGACGGGGGTCGTGAGCGTGGCGGTGCGGTCGGACCGGGTCTCGGAGGCGTGGGCCGTGCTCAGCCCGTCCAAGCTCGAACGATGGAACCGCGACTGACGCGCCTGAGCCGGCAGAGGTCTACTGTCGCCCCATGACGCTCTACCTCGACGACCGCGACGAGGGCCTGTCACCCACGACGAGCCACCCCGCGTTCGTGTCCCTCGCCCCCGAGCCCTTCTACGACGAGGGCGAGGACTTCTCGCCGTTCGGCAACGACTCCGGGCACGACGCGCTGCGCGACCTCGAGGAGTGGTACGCGGCCGACGGCCGCGACGACGCGCTGCCCGCGTTCGTCGACGGTCTGCTCGCGGCCTGGGACCTCGGGGTGCCGGAGGACGTCTGGGCCGCCGGGCGCGAGGCCGCGTCCGACGGGCTCCGCTCCGGCGCGCTCGACGAGGCGGCGCTCGCGGCGGAGGCGCGGGCGCAGGTCGCGATCGTGCTCGGCCAGCTCAAGATCCGGGGCGGCCTCACGCCGCAGGCCCGCGCCGTGGGCACCCGCGCGCTCGACGTGCTGGGCGCGCTCAACGACCACGCGCGCGCCGCGAGCCCGGACTGGCCGTACGCGGACGACGACGCCGCAGCCACGGCCGCGATGGCCGTCGTCGTGCGGGACGCGCCCGACCTCGCCTGAGTCCGCGCTACGCCGTCGGCGGCGGGTCGTCGTCGGCGCGCCCGCCCACGAGGGTGCGGACCCGCTCCCACCGCGCCTGGTACCGCGCGCCGAACCGCGCCTGCGCGCGGGCGAGCCGGTGGGGCCGGCGCGCGTACCGCCGTCGGGCCCAGGGCGAGGTCGGCTTGGCGAGGCGGACCGCCCCGACGAACGCGACGACCGGGACGACGATCCCGACGAGGCCCGTCGCGAGCTTGCCCTTGAGGATGCAGACGAACGCGAGCGCGAGGTGGACCACGACGGTCACCGTGTACGCGAGCCAGCCGCCCTGCGAGCCGTCGGACGTGACCCCGATCGGTGACGCGGACAGGAGCAGCGCGCCCCCGAGCGCGCCGCCCACGAGGATCGCGTCGATCGAGCGCTGGCCCTCCCCGGACCAGTAGACGTCGTCGACGAACAGCCAGAGCGCGAACTCGTCGAGCGCGAGCGCGGCCCCCGCCCCGAACAGGAAGGCCAGCACCTCCGACCACGGGTGACCGGGGGAGTACCGGAACTCGAGCATGCCCGTGAGCAGCACGAGGAGGATGCCCCACACCTGGTGGTGCACGTGGACGCCCCCGACGGACACGTCGCCCAGGCGGGGGCGCCGGGGTCGCGCGGCCGGTCCGGGGCCGGGAGCGGGAGGCGGTCCCGCCTCGCGGCGTGCACGGATGCGGCGCGTGATCGAGCGCACGACGACGAACGTCACGACGAACCCCACGAGCGCGAACAACGCCGGCGCGCGCCCGGCGTCGACGACGTGCTCGGTGTACCAGTCCACGGTGCACCTCCCGGCGCGTCACGGGCCACGGCGCGGGACGGGCCCGGTGGGGCCCGACGCGCGCTCTGGGCTTCCATCGTCGCCGGACCCGGGGCGCCCCGGCCAGCGGGGCACCCCGGGGCGGCCTCAGCGGCCCGGGGAGGGCACGCGGTGGAGCGTCCCGTCGGCGCCGAGCTCGAGCGTGACGTCGACGCCGAGCCGGGCCAGGAAGCCGTCGTCGTGGCTCACGACGATCAGCGCACCGGCGTAGCCCGAGAGGGCCTCGACGAGCCGGTCGACGCTGCGCACGTCGAGGTTGTTCGTCGGCTCGTCGAGCACGAGGAGCTGGGCGGGCGGGTCGGCGAGCAGGAGCCGGGCGAGCGAGACGCGGAACCGCTCGCCGCCCGACAGCGTCGCCACCGGGCGGTCCACGCTCGACCCCCGCAGCAGCAGCCGTGCGAGCTGGTTGCGGGGATCGTGCCCGGTGCCGCGCCCGGTGCCCCGTCGCGCACGTTCTCGAGCGCGCTGCGGGCGTCGTCGACCCCGTCCAGGCGCTGGGGCAGGTAGCCGACGCGGTCCGTGAGCAGCGTGCCCCCCGCGCGTCCTGGTTCCGGTGCGCGCCCGGCGAGCAGGTTCTCCAGCAGCGTCGTCTTGCCGGCCCCGTTGGCGCCGACGAGCGCGACCCGCTCGGGCCCCTGCACGACGACCGTCCCGGTCGTTCCGTGCAGCGCGGCGAGGCGGCGCCCGCGCGGCACGTCCGGGTCGGGGAGCACGAGGTGCACGTGCTCGTCGTCGCGCACGCGGGCCGCCGCTGCGTCGAGCGCGTCCTGCGCGGCCTGGACCTTCGCGTCCAGGCCCTGACGCATCGAGCCGGCGGACACCTGCGCGGCGGACGCGCGCAGCCCCATGGAGATGCGTGACCCCGTGCGGTTCGCCTGCGCGGTGCGCGCGGTCCGCTCGCGGCGTGCGAGCTTGGTCTCGGCCTCGACGCGCTGGCGCTTCTCGGCCCGGAGCGTCTGCTCGGCGGTCCGCGCGGCCTGCGCCGCGGCGGCCTGGTCCGCCTCGAGCCGGTCGCGCCACGCGCTGTACGGGCCGCCGAAGGTGGTGAGGCGGCCGGCGTGCAGCTCCGCAGTCTCGTCCGTGTGCTCGAGCAGGTCGAGGTCGTGGCTGACGACGACGAGCGTCCCCGGCCAGGAGTCGACGAGCGCCGCGAGCCGGGCGCGCGTGCCGCGGTCGAGGTTGTTGGTCGGCTCGTCGAGCAGGGTGATCGCGCTGCGCCGCACGCGCAGCCCGCTGATCGCGACGAGCATCGCCTCGCCGCCGGACAGCTCGCCCACGCGCCGGTCGAGGCCGACGCCGTCGAGCCCGATCTCGGCGAGCGCCTGCGCGGCGCGCGCCTCGACGTCCCAGTCGTCGCCGACGGCGTCGAAGCGTCGCTCGTCGACGTCGCCGGACTCGATGGCGCGCAGCGCCGCGAGCGTGCCGTCGATGCCGAGGAGGCGCGCGACGCTCGCGTCCCGGCCGAGGGTCAGGGTCTGGGGGAGGTAGGCGACGTCGCCGGTCGTCGTGACGCGCCCCGACGTCGGCGTGAGCAGGCCCGCGACGAGGCGCAGGAGGGTGGACTTGCCGGTGCCGTTGTCGCCGACGAGGCCCGTGCGGCCGGCGCCGAACGTGCCGGTGAGGTGCGAGAGCGCGACGGTGCCGTCGGGCCACTCGAACGTGAGATCGGTCAGGGTCACCGCGGAGCGGTGCGGGGTGGACATGAGGAGCTCCTCGTGCCCGCGGTGGCGCGGGCAGGGTCGTGCCAGGGAAGGACAGGACGGCGCGGGAGCGGTGCGGCGGGTCCGGGCGCGACGAGACCACGGCAGGAGCCGGGAGGGTTCGCCCGCGGGGGCTCCGTCACGGAACCAGGGGCGAGAGGGTGCGCTGGGACGGGCCGCCGACGGCTCGGCGGCTAGGTTCTGTCGACCTCGATGAGCACGCGCCGATGCTATCAGCGCCCCCGGTCGGCGAGGCGTGCGCCGGTCCTGAGCCAGGCGGTCGAACCCGGGCTTGTTCCTCGCAGGAGGTGGCCCGTGGGGAGGAACCCCGGGGTCGGCCGGGCGGGGTAGCGCTTTCCGCTCGACGTGTGCCACACTCGGCTGAACCGGTGAGAAACCGGTTTCTTGCACCGACGAAGGAGTTGGGTGATGGCAGGACGGTGGGTGAGGGTCCCGTTGGCCGCGGCGACCGCGGTCGTGATGGCGGTGACCGGGACCGCGCTGACGAGCAGCGCGGCGACGGGTGCCGCGGGGGAGGAGGGCACGTCCCCGGGCGGCCGCGGCGCGGTGGACCTCGGCCGGCAGGTGCTCGGCGCGGACGACGGCTGGGGCGCCGCGAACGGCGGCACCACCGGCGGGAGCGCGGCGAGCGCCGAGCACGTGTCCGTCGTCGACACCTGGGACGAGCTGCGCGCCGCGCTCGGCGGCGCCGGGGCGCGGACCGACACGACGCCCCGCATCGTGTACGTCGACGGACGCATCGACGCGTTCGCCGGGACCAGCTGCGAGGCGATCGCGGCGACCGTCCCGGTCGCGGGGAGCGACGTCCCGTTCTCGATGGACGACTACGTCGCGGCCTACGACCCCGCGACGTACGGGTGGGTGGACCCGGCCGGCCCGCTGGAGGACGCGCGCGCGGCCGCCGCCGCGGAGCAGGCGACGCGCACGCTCCAGCACGTCGGGTCGAACGTGACGATCGTCGGCCTGGGCGCGGACGCGCAGGTCGTGGGCGCGAGCCTGCGGATCCGCGACGCGCGCAACGTCATCGTCCGCAACGTCACGTTCTCCGACGCGCGCGACTGCTTCCCGGCGTGGGACCCGGGCGACGGCGACGCGGGCAACTGGAACTCGGCGTACGACAACGTGTCGGTGTGGACGTCGGAGAACGTGTGGGTCGACCACAGCACGTTCGACGACGGCGAGCACCCGCACTCGTCCCTGCCGACCGTGTTCGGCCGCCCGTTCGAGATCCACGACGGGCTGCTCGACATCACGCACGGCTCGGACCACGTGACGGTCTCGTACAACCACTTCTCCGACCACGACAAGACCGCGATCCTCGGGTCCTCGGACAGCCGGACCCAGGACGCGGGCAAGCACAAGGTGACGTACCACCACAACCGGTGGACCGACGTCGGGCAGCGCGCCCCGCGCGTGCGCTTCGGCGACGTGCACGTCTACAACGAGCTCTACGAGCAGACGCGCGAGGGCATCTTCCAGTACTACTGGGGCGCGGGCGTCGACTCCAGCATCTACGCGGAGAACAACGCGTTCGAGCTCGCAGCGGGCGTGGACCCGGCGCGGATCGTCGCGCGGTGGAAGGGGGAGCGGCTCTTCGAGACCGGCTCGACGGTGAACGGGGAACCGGTCGACCTCGTGGGGGCATACAACGCCTCGGTGGGGGAGGCGGACCGGCTGGCCGACGAGGCGCGCTGGACCCCCACCCTGCACGGCACGGTCGACCCGACGTGGGCCGTGCCCGCGATCGTGCGGTCCTCGGCGGGCGCAGGCCGCCTCGGCCCGGTCGACGCCCCGGCCTACGACCCGCACGCGACGTACGGGGCGGGCGACGTCGTCGTCCACGACGGTGCGGTGTTCCGCGCGCAGTGGTACGCGCGGGGCGCGACCCCGGGTGCGGCGTGGGGCCCGTGGGAGGAGCTGGCCACGAACGAGCAGGGGGTGCCGGTCTGGACCCCGACGCGGGTGGTCCGCGCGGGTGACGCGGTGGTGCACGACGGCGCGGTGTGGGTCGCGCGGTGGTGGTCGCGCGGGCAGGAGCCGGGTGCCGCCTCGTGGGGCCCGTTCCGCGCGGTCGGCTGAGACCCTCGGCCGCCACCACGAGGACCTCGCGGGGACCACGGGCGACCGGTCGGCACGGCGCGCTGGGGGCGTCGTGCCGACCGGGTGCTTCGTGCGCGGCGTGTCCCTCGACGTCGAGGCGTGCTCGCGGCAGACTCTCGCCGTCAGTCGTCCCTCATGAATCGACGTCGGGAGCGTGCGCAGGTGCGAGCGAAGCGGTGGGCAGTGGTGACGGCGGCGGTGCTCGGCGCCGCGGTCCTGGGCGGCTGTGACGGCGGCGGCGACGGTGAGGCCGCGGTGCAGGCCGCCCCGACCGTCGCTGACGTCGAGGACGCCGCAGGGGACGACACCGCGGAGGACGCTGCCGCCTGCGCCGCCTACGGCGACGTGCTGACGATCCTCGAGAACGCCGACGTCAGCCTGGCCGACGGCCGCATGGACGCGCAGGAGCACGACGGCTGGTACCGGCTGGCGACCCGCGTGCTCGATCGTCTGCCGTCCGACGGGGACACCGCCGTGCAGACCGCGATCGGAGAGCTCCAGGAGGCCGCGCCGGCCCTCCCGCCCGGGGCGTTCGCGGAGACGACCGGCGTGCACTCCCCGGAGTGGGACGACGCCGAGGGTGACCTCGGCGACGCGTGCGACGCCGTCGGCGCACCGCTGACCATCGACATGTTCACCGGCGGGTGACGCGAGGGCCCGTTCAGGCAGGGGCAGCCGCGGGAGCGAGCGTGGCGGCCACGTGCCCGACCAGGAAGACCGGTCTCAGGCGTCGCGGGCCGCGAGCTCGACCCGCTCGACGCCCCAGCCGAGCGCCTCGTGGTGGACGACATCCCAGCCGGCGCGCTCCGCGAGGCGTGCGACGTCGTCGGGCGTGCGCGGCGCGGCCCCGGTCGTGGCCAGGGAGAGCAGCGCGTGCTCGCGCGCGTGGGGGCTGAGCCCGTCGGGCGTGAAGTCCTCGACGAGGACGGCGCGCGGGGCGGCGGCGCGCATCGCGGCGAGGAGGTCGACGACCTCGTCGTCGGTGCGGTGGCCGGCCCCGAGCGCGCACACGGCGACGTCGGCGACCGGCCAGGCCACGGCCGCGGCGTGCGCCGTGCCGGACCCCGCCCGCGCGCGCAGGACGGCGAGCGGGACGGCGTCCTCGACGAGCGTCGTCGTGCGCTCGCCGGGGACCTCGGCGAGCAGGTCGGCGACGACGAGCGCGCCGGCTCCGCCGAGCGCGACGGTCCGCGCGTCCGCCCACACTCGCCAGGTCGCGAGTCCCGTGAGCACGTACGGGAGCACGTCGGCTCCCTCGACGACCTCCGCGGCGCGCGCGGCGTCGGTCTCCACCTCGGCGCGCAGCGTCCGGCCGCGCGAGCGCGACCACGCCGGGACGCCGTCGCGGAGCGCGGGGGCGAGCGCCGCGAGCGCCAGGATCGCGTCCGCCTCCAGCCCCTCGTACTCCTCGCGCTCGTGCTCGTCGTCGAGGAGGTCCTCGCCCGCATCGCCCAGGGCGACCGTGTCGCCGTCGAGCGTCACGACGCCAGACGCCGCGAGCACGTCCGCCAGCGCGCGCACCGTGCCCGGCGCGAGGTGCGCCGCCCCGGCGAGGGCCGCGAGGTCGCGCGGCCCCGCGCCGAGCTCGTCCAGCAGGCCGAGCTGCAGCGCGGCGCGGGTCGCGAACCAGGGCACCGGAGAAGGTACCCCGGCGGGCTGCGGCTCCGGTTCCGTCCCCGGCCCCTGGGACGGCTCCGGGGCGGCCGTCGGCTCGGCGTGCCAGTAGCCCGTGACGTCGACGTGCGTCCGCGGCACGGCGCGCTCGCGCGTCAGGTAGCGCCGCACGGGCAGGAGCGCGCGGCTCTCGCTCGCCGCCCACGCGTAGACCTGGCCGGGCCACCACGGGAGGGCTCGCACGGCGTCGTCGAGCGCGCCGCGGTCGCCCTCGGGCGCGACGACCCACCGCACGGTGTCGCCCTCGCGCAGCGCCAGGTCCTGGCGTGCGGACTCGTCGCCGATCGTCACGACGACCTGGACGGGGACGTCGACCGGCCGCTCGTCGAGGAAGCGCCCGATCGCCGGCAGCGCCGTCTCGTCGCCGGCGAGCAGCGCCCAGTCGACGTCGTCGGGCCAGACGGTCGACGCCTTGGGGCCGACGAACCACAGCTCGCTGCCCGGGCGCGCCGTCTGCGCCCACGCCGCGGCCGGGCCGTCGCCGTGCAGCACGAGGTCGAGGTCGAGCTCGCCCGCCGCCGCGTCCCAGCGGCGCGGCGTGTAGTCGCGCCCCTGCCGGTTCGGCGCGGCCGGCCAGTCGATCCCGTGCGCGCGCTGCACGGGCAGCGCGGACGCGACGTCGCCGTCGGACGCGAGGACGATCTTCACGTGGTCGTCGAACCACGGCGCGTCGAACGCGGGCATCGGCAGGCCGTCGCGCTCGAACGCCCCGAGCTCGGGCCCGGCGAGAGTCACGCGGCGCATGCGGGGTGTCACGTCGACGACCCGCGCCACCTCGACGCGTCGCAGCACCAGCGGGTGCGTGCGCAGGCGGTGCTGGGCCATCAGGAGAACTGCTCCTCGACGACGTCGAGGAGCCCCATGGCCTCGTGGTAGTCGCTGCGGATGGTCCACGTCGGCAGCTCGTACGCGTGGCCCGCCGAGAACGACGGCAGGACCGCGTACACCGGGTCGGCGGCGAGCGCGTCGACGTCGATCTCCGCGCCGTTGAAGCCGATGACGAACACGTTCGGCGCCGTGACCACGGACGTCACCTGCTCGGCCGACACCTCGAACATGTCGCCTCCCGGTGTGTACGGCTCGGCGCCCGTCTGCGCCTGGATCGGCTGGACCGCGAACCCGAGCCGCTCGAAGATCGCGGGCAGGCCCTCGCCCTCGTTGAGCGCGAACGTCTTGCCCTCGGACGTGAGCGCGAGGAACGCCGTCTCGCCCCCGGGGACGGTGATGGACTCGCCGACCTGGGCGAGGCGCTCGTCGTACCCCGCGGTCAGCTCGTCGAACCGCTCGGTGTCGTCGAACACGTCAACGGCGAGGAACTCGAACTGCTCCTGCCACGTCGTGTACGTGCCGCTCACGAGCACCGTCGGGGCGATCTGGCTCAGGCCGTCGTAGACGTCGGTGGCCTGCTTGAGCGGGAAGCCCCACCCGCCGCCGACGATGAGGTCGGGCTCCAGGGCGAGGATCGCCTCGAGGTTGAAGCCGTCGGCGCTCCACTCGATGAGCTCGGTGCCGTCCGCCTCGGCCTGGTCCTTCCAGAACGGCGAGAACTTCGGGTCCGGGTCGTCCGTCACCTCGGGCACCGTCGCGAGCACGGGGACGTCGAGCTCGTACAGGTAGCCCGCCAGGGCGTGGTTGAGCACGACGACGCGCTGCGGGTCGGTCGGGACGGTGACGTCGCCCTGGTCGGTCGCCACGACCCGCTCGGAGGCGGTCTCGGACGCGGCCGAGCCGGGACCGGCGGACGGCTCGGCACCGGAGCCGGACGGCGTCGTCCCGGCGGAGCAGCCCGCCAGGGCGAGCGACGCGGCGGCGGCGATGGCGGCCATTGCGGCGAGCGGACGGCGGGCGGGACGGCGTGACGACAGCATGGAACCTCACACTCGGCAGCAGGGACGCGGGGGCCGCACGGCGTACCGGGGCGCTCCTCGCGAGGTTAGGCTAACCACACCTGAGCGACGAACCGCGTCCGAACGTGACACGGCCCGTCCCGGACACGACACACCGACCCAGGCCAGCCGGGCCCGGGGGAGAGGAGCGCGCATGACGCCGACCGCGCTGGGCGCCGTCGTCCCCGAGCACTCCGTCCGCTTCCTCGGGCACGACACCCACGCCCACGACGAGCCGCACCTCATGCACGTCGTCGCCGGCACCGCGGAGCTCGTCGTGGACGGCGCGGCGCTGACCCTGCGGACGCACGAGAACCTCTGGCTCGCCCCGCGCGTCCCGCACGCGATGCGCCTGCCCGGCGACTCCATGGCGCTCGGTCCCGTGCTCTCCCCGGGGGTCGAGCCGCCCGCGCGCGTCCACCGCCTCGGCGTCGTGCCCGCGCTGACCACCGTGCTCACGGCGGTGCTGTGCGCGGCCCCGGCGACGCCCGCGCAGGTCGCGCCCTTCCGCGCCGCCCTCGAGGACGTCCTGCGCGGCCTCGCGGGCGACTACTTCGTCCTGCGGCTGCCGGTGCACCCGGTCGCGCGGGCCGTCGCCCAGGACGCGCGCCGCGGCGTCGCGACGCTCGACGAGCTCGCCGACCGGCGGCGCGCGAGCGCCCGGCACGTCCAGCGGCTCTTCGTCGAGGAGACCGGGCTCGCGTTCGGCCGCTGGCGCACGCGGGCGCACCTCAACGTCGCGATCGCGCGGCTGCGCGGCGGCTCGCACCTCGACGCCGCCGCGCGTGCCGCCGGGTACGCCACCCGGGCCGGACTGCTGCGTGCCCTGAGCCGGGAGACCGGGCTGCCCGTCGCCGACCTCGCACGCGACCCGGTCGCGGCGCTCGCGGCCCCGCACGGTGAGGCCGCGGGCGCGCGGGTCGTGGCGGCGAGCGCCTGACGGCGCCCCGCGCGGGCCTACTCCGGCCCGGTCGGGGCCGTCCTGACGACCCGGTAGCGCAGCGCGGTCCGCGCCCCGACCTCCTCGACGCGCACCTTCTCCAGCACCGCCGGCGCGTCGCCGTCGAACAGGCGCACGCCGCCCCCGAGCAGGACCGGCATGACCTCGACCGCGAGCTCGTCGACGAGCCCCGCGGCCAGGAGCTGGTGGAAGAGGTCGGCGCCCCCGATGAACGTCACGTCGCGCTCGCCCGCGGCGTCGCGGGCCTGCCGGACCGCCGACTCGACGCCGTCCGTGACGAACGTGACCCACAGCCGCTCGTTGCGCTTCGGGGCGACGGCCGGGGGCGTGTGCGTGACGACGAAGATCGGCACCTGGAACTCGTAGCCGTCCGCGTAGCCGTCGGGGTCCGGAGCCATGTCGTACGTGCGCCGGCCCATGAGGACGGCGCCCGTCTGCTCCTGGAGCGCCCGCAGGTACGCGCTGCGCTGCAGCTCCTCGAAGTCCGCGTAGAGCGCCTCGATGCTCCCGTCGGCGTCCTGGACGTACCCGTCGAGCGAGACCGCCGCTCCTGCGACCACCGTGGCCATGTCGTCTCCTCCGTGTCGTGTGCACTGCAGGTCGAGGGTGAGACCTGACCGGGACGCCCGGCTCATCGGTCGACGTCACCGACCAGGGACACTGGGTCCATGACCGCCGAGAACGACGCCTCGCCCGACCTGCCCGGCACCCGCGCCGGGCTCGCCGACCTGCCCTCGCTCGTCGCGCGGGTGCGCGCGCTGGCGGCGCGGTCGGGGGACGGTCGGGTCGTCGTCGGGATCACCGGCAGCCCCGGTGCGGGCAAGACGACGCTCGCGCTCCGGCTCGTCGACGCGCTCGGTCCCGAGGCGGTGCACCTGCCGATGGACGGGTTCCACCTCGCGAACGCGACGCTCGACCGGCTCGGCCGCCACGACCGCAAGGGCGCGCTCGACACGTTCGACGGCGACGGCTTCGTCGCCCTGCTGCGCCGGGTGCGCGCGGAGCGCGACCGCACCGTGTACGCGCCGTCGTTCCACCGCGAGGTCGACGAGCCCGTGGCCGGGGAGATCGCGGTCGAACCGTCGCACAGGGTCGTCGTGGTCGAGGGGAACTACCTCCTGGTACCCGAGGACCCCTGGGGTCGGGTGCGCGACCTGCTCGACGAGGCGTGGTTCTGCGGCACCGGCGCCGCCGAGCGCGAACGGCGCCTCGTCGACCGGCACACGCGCCACGGGCGCACCGTCGAGGCCGCGACCGCCTGGGCGCACGAGGTCGACGGGCGCAACGCGCTCCTCGTGGAGTCGACCCGCTCGCGCGCCGACCTCGTGGTGTCCGGCGCGATCCGGTTCGACGTCGTGCGTCAGGCGAGGTCCACGTCGGCGTAGAGGGCGGCGTGGTCGGAGGCGGCGTGCGTCGCCGACGTCATCGTGTCGTAGTGGGGGAACAGCGTGCCCTTGGTGCCGCCCCAGACGCCCATGCGGAACACCGACCCGCCGACGGTGCGGTCGAACAGCGTGGGGGACAGCAGCACGTAGTCGATCTTCTGGCTCGCGGTCCCGTTGCCGTACGTGCCGGGCCTCCCGTCGCCGCGGAACGCCGGGTGCTCGCTCACGTCGCGCAGGTCGGTCCGCTCGAGCAGAGGTCGCAGCGGGGTGGACGACGGGGTGTCGTTGAGGTCGCCCACGACCACGACGTTCTCCTCGCCGCGGGCGCGCAGGCCCGCGTAGATCGCGGCCGTGCGGGTCGCCTGCCGGCGTCGGGTCGCGTCGGACTCGGCCTGCGTGCCGTAGCCCTTGGACTTGAAGTGGTTGACCAGCACGGTGAGCGTGCCGCCTCCGGGCAGCTCGACGACGTACTCCGGGCAGTCGCGCCCGAACACGAGGCGCCCGCGCGAGTCGCGGTCGTCGACGTGCGAGCGCACGGTCCCGATCCGGTACGGCCGCGTCGTGAGCAGCCCGACGTCGATCCCGCGGTCGTCGTTGCCGTCGATGACCATGACGTGCGGGTAGACGGGACTCCCGGACGGCGTGACGACGCCCGCGTCCGTGAAGTGCTTGAGCGCGACCCGGCTCTCGGCCTCGACGACGGCCAGGACGTCGGCGTCGACGTCGGCGACGACGCGGGCGGTGTGCGTCATGGCGAGCTCGTCGACCCGGTCCTTGACGAGGTCGACCCAGCCGACCCAGTCGCCGCGCCCGGTGGCGACGACCTCGGTGCGCGCGGTGCCCGCCGCCTGCGAGCCCGTGCGGCGCACGAGCCGGCCGCGCACCTGGCGCAGGACCGCGAGCGCTGCGGCGTCCGAGCGCAGCAGGCCGAGGGTCTCCAGGTGCTGCAGGATCTCCGCCCGCACACCCGGCCCGTACTGCTCCTCGGCGAGGAGCGCGTTGACCCGGGCGTGGGCGGCCAGGACGGCGTTGCCGCCCGTGAGCGGGCCCGCCATCGCGCGCGGTCGCTCGAACAGGTTCTCGACGTTGAACGTCCCGATCCGGAACCTCGCCATCGTGGTCTCCCTCGCGCGGTCCGGGACCCGGGGTGGGTGCGAGACGCGGACCGGCTCTACGGGGAGGGAGGGACGTGACGCCCGGTCCGGGACCTCGGGACGCGGCGGTCGTGAGGGGGAGGGGAAGCCCGGCCGGTGTCACCGCCACCGGCCGGGCGGCCTGGGGAGCCGACCGGAGGACCGGTCGACGGACCCGTCAGCGTCTGCGCGGGGCGGGCGCCGACGGGTAGATGTCGCGGAACGCGGGCTCGAACGGGCGTCTGAGCATCCGCAGTCCCGCCTGCTCGGGCGTGCGGCCGCCCTTGGCGGCGTTGCACGGCTCGCACGCCGCGACCGCGTTGAGCCACGTCGTGGTCCCGCCCTGGCACCGCGGCACCACGTGGTCCATGGTCGTCGCGGTCCCGCCGCAGTACGCGCAGCGGTACCGGTCGCGGCGCAGCAGCGCCGCGCGCGAGTACGGCACGCGGCCCTGGCGCTCGTACACCCATCGGGTGTGCACGTACCGCACGAGCGCGACCGACCGCGGCCGCTGGTACGGGCCGAACGTCTCGCCCTCGACGGCCTCGAGCACCTCGGCGACCCGCCGGTGCAGCATGCGGATGGCGTGGCGCAACGACACGCGGCCGATCTCCTGGCTGCCGCCGAGGTTGTAGATGACCACCTCGCTCATCGTCGCGCCTCCTGTCGTGTCGGTGGCCGTGGCGGCCGTGCGGTGGGGCGTGACCTGGGGCGGACGACGAGAGCCGCCCCAGGACGGTGCCCCAGGACGGCTCTGCAGGTGGACGACGTACGTCGTCTACCTGAGGAGCGCCCTTCGGGACGGGTCGGTGGACCACTGGTGCAGCACGCGGGTCCACCTCCCCTTCACCGGTCGTCATGATCGTGCGTCCGGGCGGGTTCGACCGGACGCCACGAGGCTATGCCCGCGATCGCCTGACGTCCACGATTTTGCGCGGGCAGGTCGCGGGCGTCAGGCGTCGGAGCCTGCCGGGGCGGGCGCCGGGCGGGGACCGCGGGCCAGGGCGAGCTGGACCAGCAGCGCTCCCGACAGCACCCACACCAGTCCCGCGGCCGAGATCGTGCCGCCGGCGAGCCAGGCCACCGCCCCGGCGGCGACGACGGGCACGGCGAGCAGGGCGGCGGTGCGCCCGTCGCGCAGCGTGGCGTGCACCCCGGCGGACACGAGTCCGTGCACGGCGAACGCGCCGACGAGCAGCGCGAGCTCGCCCGGGTCGAGCGCGCGCGCCGGACGGTCCAGGACGCCGCCGAGCGCGCCCGCGAGCGTCGCGAGCGCCCCGGTGGTCACCAGGTGCAGGAACCACGCCGAGCGCGGCGGCACCCCGGCGGGACGCAGCAGCGCGACGCCCGCGTAGCCCGACCGCACGGTGAGGGCCCACAGGCCCACCAGCAGCGTGAACGCGCCCGCTCCGGCGACGAGGAGCGTGCGGTCCCACTCCGCCTCGCTCGCGGCGTCGATCGCCTGGATGAGGCCTTCGCCGAGCACGATGATGACGAAGAGGCCCAGGCGCTCCCCGAGGTGCGGGACGTCGCTCACGGCCGCGTCGACCGTCGTCGGCACCTCGACCTCCTCGGCGCCCGCCCTGCCTCCCGCACCTCGCCGTCCGTCGCGTCCGCGCCGTCCGCCGCGTCCGCGGCCCCGGCGCTCGCGGACCTCGTCGAGGCGTTCCTGCGCCCGCTGGACCAGGCGCTCGCCCGAGAGCGTGAGGAGCAGGAGGAGGTCGATCGCGAGGCCGACGGCCCAGAGCGTGTACCGCGTCTGCCCGTCGAACCACCACGACACGATCCACGGCACGACGCCGGTCAGCGCCTGCACCACGGGCAGGTCGACGACGACCGTCGTGCGGCGCCACGGTCGCGCGGCGACGAGCCGGCCGACGACGTACGCGACCGCGAACGCCTGCGCGTGCTCGTCGTGGATGCCGGGGACGGCGGCGATCATCACCGCGAGCGCCGCCATCCCGGCGAGGATGGGCAGCGCGCGTGCGCCCTCGCCCGCGACGTTGCCGTACGTGGTGAAGCACGCCCACACGAGCCAGAACGCGGTGTAGGCGATGACGTAGAGCGCGAGCCCGCCGCGGTCGTGGTCCTCCTGCAGCAGGTGGGCGAGCATCCCGATGCCCGCGACGACGACGAGGTCGAAGAAGAGCTCGAGCCACGACGCGTGGCGCTCCTCGCCGACGGGCGACGTCCCCGCGGCGGGGGCAGCGGCCGTCACGGCTGCGGGGTCTGCGCGGGCTGCGGCGGGGTCTGCGCGGGCTCGAGCGGCAGGTGCACGACGAACCGCGTGTCGCCGGGCACGGACGTCACCGTGAGGTCGCCGTGGTGCTTGTTGACGACGATCCGCCACGAGATGTCGAGCCCGAGCCCGGTGCCCTGCCCGACGGGCTTGGTCGTGAAGAAGGGTTCGAAGATGCGGGGGCGCACGTCGTCGGGGATGCCGGGCCCGGTGTCGGCGACCTCGACCTCGGCGCGGTCGTCGACGCGCCGCGTCGTGACCGTCAGGGTGCCGGCCCCGCCCATCGCCTGGGCGGCGTTCTCGACGAGGTTGGTCCACACCTGGTTGAGCTCGGCCGCGTAGACGGGCACGGGCGGGAGGTCGACGGCGTAGCGGCGCACGACGTCGACGCCCGCGAGCGCGTGGTCGAGCATCGTCAGCGTGGAGTCGAGCAGCTCGTGCAGGTCGACGGGCCGGAACGGCGCCCGGTCGAGCTGGGAGTACTGGCGCGCCGCGCCGACGAGGGTCGAGATGCGCACGGTGGCGTCCTCGATCTCGGCCATGAGCTGCTCGGTCTCGATCGTGTACGCGAGCCAGCTCACGGCCCCGGTGAGCGCTCCGGCGTCCACGCGCTCGGCGACGCGGTCGAGCCAGGGCTCGTCGATCCCGGCCTGGACGAGCGCGGGGGACACGCGCCAGCCCTCCGGGAGGCCGTGGTCGTCGAGCCAGTCCGTGAGGCGGTCCTCGAGGTCGGACGTCTCCAGCGCGCCGACGGCGTCCGCGGTCCGGGTGTCAGCGTAGCGCTCGAGCGCCTCCTCCTGGAGCCGGATCAGCTCGGCGAGCGTGGCGCGGTCGTAGGGGCCGTCGGCGATGAGCGCGAGCTTGTGCCGCATGGCGGCGACGCGCTCGCGCAGGGTCCCGGTGGCGCGCACTGCGGCGGCGGCCGGGTTGTTGAGCTCGTGCGTGAGGCCCGCGGACAGCGACCCCAGCGCGAGCAGCCGCTCGCGCTGCCCGACGAGCTGCTGCGCGTCGCGCGTGCCCCAGAAGACGCCCTCCAGCAGGTGCACCGCCATGGGGAACCACTCGGTCATGAGCTTGGCGAAGTCGTGCGCCTCGAGCACGAAGAAGCGCGAGGGCTCCAGGGCGCGCGCCGAGTGCAGGTAGGTCTGCGGGAGCCGGTCGCCGAGGTAGGCGTTCCACGCCCCCAGGTACACGCCGACCTGGTGGGTGCGCGACACCTCGACCTCGTCCTCGCCGACGCGCCGGTAGAGCGCGACGCCGCCGTCGAGCAGGACGTAGAACGCCTCGGCGGGCGTGCCCTCGTGAAACAGCCAGCCCGCGTCGTGCCGCTCGACGTGCCCGGTGGCGCACAGCCACGCGAGCTGGTCGTCGGTGAGGTGCTCGAACAGGAACGTCGCGCGCAGCTCGTCGACGTCGCACGGCAGCCACCCACGGGCGGCCGCCGCAGCGGAGGCGCCCGGGGTGGACGGGGTCGTGGTGGGGTCCTCGGTGCTGGTCACGGTGTCGCCTCCGGGTTCGGGTCGGGGCTGTGTCGCGCGGTCGGGGTGGTCAGAGCTGTTCGAGGTAGCGGTGCACGAGCATGACGGCCATGGCGCCCTCGCCCACGGCGGACGCGACGCGCTTGGCGGACTCCGCGCGCACGTCGCCGGCGGCGAACACGCCGGGCACGGACGTCTCGAGGTGGTAGGGCGGGCGGTCGAGGGTCCACCCGGCGGGCGGGGCGCCGTCGCGCAGCAGGTCGGGCCCGGCGACCACGTACCCGCGCGGGTCGCGCGTGACGACGCCGTCGAGCCAGTCCGTGCGGGGCGCGGCGCCGATGAACACGAAGGCCCAGCCACACTCGACGCGCGTGGTCGCGCCGGTGCCGACGTCGCGCAGCTCGAGGTGCTCCAGGTGGCCGTCGCCGGACGCCGAGACGACCTCCGTGCGGGTCAGGACGCGCACGCGCGGGTGCGCCTCGACCTGCTCGACGAGGTACGAGGACATGGACCGCGCGAGTGCGTCGCCCCGGACCACGAGGGTGACCCGTCTGGCCTCGCGAGCCAGGTAGAGCGCCGCCTGCCCCGCGGAGTTGGCGCCGCCGACGACGTACACCTCCTGGTCGTGGCACGCCGTGGCCTCGGTGAGCGCCGACCCGTAGAACACGCCGCGCCCGACGAGGTCCTCGAGCCCCGGCCCGTCGAGCAGCCGGTAGGACACGCCCGAGGCGAGGATGACCGTGTGGGCGTCGATCGACGACCCGTCGGGGAAGCGGACGCTGCGTGCGGGCCCGTCGACGTCGAGCTCGATCGCGTCGCGCGTCGTGACGATCTCCGCCCCGAACCGCACCGCCTGCCGCCGCGCGCGCTCGGCGAGCTGCGCGCCCGAGATCCCGTCGGGGAAGCCGAGGTAGTTGTCGATGCGCGAGCTCTGCCCGGCCTGGCCGCCGGTCGCGGTGCGCTCGACGAGCACCGTGCGCAGCCCCTCCGACGCCCCGTACAGGGCGGCGCTCAGCCCGGCGGGGCCGCCGCCCACGACGACGAGGTCGTAGAAGTCGGCCGTGGGCCGCGTGGCGAGGCCGACCCGCTCGGCGAGCGTGGCGTCGTCGGGCGCGACGAGCGCCTCGCCCTCGGGCGTGACCACGAGGGGGAGGGCCTCGCCGTCGGTCTGCGCCGCGGTGAGCAGCCGTGCGCCCTCGGCGGACTCCGACGGGTACCACCGGTAGGGCACGCGGTTGCGCGCGAGGAACTCGCGCACCTGGGACGAGCGCGCCGACCACCGGTGCCCGACGACGACCGTCTCGGCGGGCCGGCGCCGGTCGGTGGCGGACCACGCCTCGAGCTGGGCGTCCACGACCGGGTAGAGCTTCTCCTCGGGCGGGTCCCACGGCTTGAGCAGGTAGTAGTCGAGGTCGACGACGTTGATCGCCTCGATCGCGGCCTCGGTGTCCGCGTAGGCGGTGAGCAGGACGCGCCGGGCGGCGGGGAAGAGGTCCATCGCCTGCTCGAGCAGCTCGACGCCCGTCATGCCGGGCATGCGGTGGTCGGCGAGCACGACGGCGACGTCCTCGCCCCGCAGCGCGAGCTCGCGCAGCGCGTCGAGGGTCTCGGCGCCCGACTCGGCGCGCACGATGCGGTACCGGTCGCCGTACCGGCGGCGCAGGTCGCGCGCGACCGCGCGCGAGACCCCGGGGTCGTCGTCCACGGTGACGATGGCGGGGCGGGTCGTCGCGACGGTCGGTTCCACACGGTCTCCTCGGGAGCCACGGACGGGCGAGTGCCATCCTCCCGCCGCGCGGGTCCCGCGTCCACGGCGGCGTGGCGCAGGTCACTCTTGACGGCGCGTTCGACTGCGCTAGGTTAGGCAAGGCAAACCTCAGATTGCCCCGTCGCGATCCGCGACGGTCCTCTCCCCGTACCTGGAGCCTCGCCATGCTCTCAGCACGATCCGTCGCGCCCGCGCACGGTCCCTCGACGGCCCCGGCCCTGCTCACGGGCGTGACCGCGGGCGACTACGCGAGCACCCTGCACGGCGTCGTCGACGACGTGGCCGCGCGCGTCGCCGCGGTGACGCAGCCCTGGTCGGGCGCGAGCCGTGCGCAGCTCGCGGCGCTCGTGGACGGCATCGACCTCGACGCGCCCGGCGTCGGCACCGACGCGGCGCTGCGCGAGGCCGCCGACCTGTACGCCACGCACGCGGTGTGGTTCCACGACCCCGCGTACGCCGCTCACCTCAACTGCCCGGTCGCGCTGCCCGCCGTCGGCGCCGAGGCGATGCTCGCGGCGATCAACACGTCCGTCGACACGTTCGACCAGTCGACGGTGGCGACCCTCATGGAGCGCCGCGTCGTGGCGTGGACCGCGCGCCGGGTCGGGTACTCCGCGGGCGACGGGGTGCTCACCTCCGGGGGCACGCAGTCCAACCTGCACGCGCTCTTCCTGGCCCGCGAGCGCGCGGTCGAGCGCGCGGCGTGCGCGGGCGGGCCCGGCCGCGCGGCCGTGCTGCCGCGCCTGCGGGTCCTCGCCGCGGCGTCGAGCCACTTCAGCGTCGCCCGGTCCGCGCTCCTGCTCGGACTGGCCGACGACGCCGTGCTGCGGGTCGAGGCCGACGCCGACGGCCGCCTTGATGCCGCGGCGCTCGCGGCCGCGGTCGGCGCGGTGCGCGCCGCGGGCGACCTCGTCATGGCGGTCGTCGCGACCGCCGGCACGACCGACCGCGGCTGCGTCGACCCGCTCGCGGCCGTCGCGGACGTGTGCGACGCGACGGACGTGTGGCTGCACATCGACGCCGCGTACGGCTGTGGGCTGCTCGTCTCCCCGACGCGCCGGCACCTGCTCGACGGGATCGAACGGTCGCGCTCCGTGACGGTCGACTACCACAAGGCGTTCTTCCAGCCCGTGTCCGCGAGTGCGCTGATCGTGCGCGACCGCACCGACCTGGAGCGCGTCGCCCACCACGCCGACTACCTCAACCCGCGCGAGAACGCCGAGCCGAACCAGGTCGACGTGTCGCTGCAGACGACCCGGCGCTTCGACGCGCTCAAGCTCTGGGCGACGCTGCGCGCGCTCGGGCCCGACGGCGTCGGCGCGATGGTCGACGCCGTGTGCGACCTCGCCGCCGCGGTGCACGCGGACCTCTCGGACGACCCCGACCTGCGCGTGCTCGGCCGCACCGACCTGTCCACGGTCCTGTTCCGCTACGAGCCGCCCGGCCTGGCCGCGGAGCACGCCGACCGGCTCGTGCCGCTCGTGCGGCGCGTGCTGTTCGAGTCCGGGCGCGCGGTCGTCGCCAAGACCGTGCTCGACGGCGTCCCGTGCCTCAAGCTCACGCTCCTCAACCCGACCGTGACGCTCGCGGACGTGCGCCGCGTGCTCGACCTCGTGCGCACGACCGCGCAGGCGCTCGTCGAGCGCGACGCGCTGCTGGGGGACGAGGACGACGCGCACGCCGCGGACCTCGTGGCCTCGCTCGCGACGGCCGGGGCGGTCGCCCGATGACCGGCGCCACGGCTCTGACCTCGCACCCGACCCACGACGTCCCGCCCCACGACCCTGCCCGCGTGCGCGACGTCGTCGGCGTGGGGATCGGGCCGTTCAACCTCGGCCTCGCCGCGCTGTCCGCGCCCCTCGACGACGTGGACGCCGTCTTCCTCGACGCCGCGCCGGAGTTCCGCTGGCACCCCGGGATGATGATCGAGGGCGCGACGATCCAGGTCCCGTTCCTCGCCGACCTCGTCACGATGGCCGACCCCACGTCGGCGTACTCGTTCCTCGCGTTCCTCAAGGCGACGGGTCGGCTCTACCCGTTCTACATCCGCGAGTCGTTCTACCCGCTGCGCGCCGAGTACGACGCGTACTGCCGCTGGGTCGCGGCCCGCCTCGGCTCGCTGCGCTGGTCGCGGCGCGTCGTCGCCGTCGAGCACGACCCGGTGGCCGACGCGTTCGTCGTGCGGGCCGAGGTCCTCGGCGAGGACGGCGCCGTGACGGGCACCGAGGAGCACCGGGGGCGCCACCTCGTGCTCGGCGTCGGCACCGCCCCGGTGCTGCCGCCCGCGCTGCGGGCGCTCGCGGACGAGGTCGCGCGCGGCGAGCACCCGGGCGCCGGGCCGCTCGTGCACAGCGCGCAGTACCTGCCGCACCGCGACGCGCTCGCCGCGGCCGGGTCGGTCACGGTCGTGGGCAGCGGCCAGTCGGCCGCCGAGGTCTACCGGGACCTGCTCGACGGCGTGCACGGCGGCGCGCAGGGTCCCGGCTACCGGCTGGACTGGGTGACGCGGTCGCCCCGCTTCTTCCCCATGGAGTACACGAAGCTCACGCTCGAGATGACCTCGCCGGAGTACACCGACCACTTCCACGCCCTGCCGCTCGAGCTGCGCCAGCTCCTCGGGCGCGAGCAGCGCGGCCTGTACAAGGGCATCAGCGGCGACCTGGTGGACGAGATCTACGACGCGCTGTACCGCCTCAGCCTCGACCGCCGGGTCCCGACCACGCTGCTCACGGACACCGAGGTCGTGGCCGCGCGCTACGAGCCCGCGGCGGGGGAGTACGTGCTGCGCCTGCGCCACGCCCAGCTCGGCCGCGAGGTCGAGCGCCGCACGCGCGCGCTCGTCGTCGCGACCGGCTACGCCGCCTCGGTCCCGACGTTCCTCGACCCGGTGCGCCACCTGCTCCGGTTCGACGAGCTCGGCCGGTTCGACGTCGCGCGCGACTACACGGTCGACGACGCCCGCCGCGTCCACGTGCTCAACGGTGAGGAGCACACGCACGGCGTCACGGCCCCGGACCTGGGGTTCGCCGCGTGGCGCAACGCCGTCGTGCTGCGCACCGTCACGGGCCGCGAGGTGTATCCGGTGGAGGAGCGCATCGCGTTCCAGACGTTCGGGCTGCCCGACGACGCCGGTCCCGCTGCGGCCCCGCTTCCGACCGCGTCGCGCACCGCGGACGCCGCGGCGTCCGCCGCGCCGGCGGGGCGCACGGTAGGGGACGCGCGATGAGCGCCCCCACCACGACGACGACGGCGGCCGCGCCGTCGCCCGCACCGGCGACGAGCGCGAGCCCGGGCGCCGCCTTCGCGGTGCGGGTCCGGCTCGGCGCCGACCGCGCGGACGTCTCGTTCGAGGCCGTCGACCCGGCGCGCGACGCGGCGCTCGTGCAGGGCTGGCTCGCGCACCCCCGCTCGGCGTTCTGGCAGCTGGGCCACCTCGACGTCGACGGCGTGCGGGACTACCTCGCGGGGGTCCGCGCCGACCCGCACCAGGACGCGTGGCTCGGTCGGGTCGACGGCGTGCCGGCGTTCCTCGTGGAGACGTACGACCCGGCGCGCGTCACGCTCGCCGACGTCCCCGCGGCCGTCGCCCTGCTGGAGCCCGGCGACGTCGGGATGCACCTGCTCGTCGCGCCCCCGGCCGGGCCCGCGCGCGGCGGCTTCACCTCGGCGGTGATGGGTGCCGTCGTGCGGTTCTGCCTCGACCCCGCGGGCCGTGGCGCCCGCCGCGTCGTCGTCGAGCCGGACGTGCGCAACGCCGCGATCGCGGCGAAGAACGCCGCAGCCGGGTTCCGCGTGCTGCGCGAGCTGGAGCTGCCGGGCAAGACGGCGCACCTCGCGGTCGCGACGCGCGCGGACCTCGACGCGAGCCCCCTGGGCGACGGCGTCGACCTCGCCCCGCACCTGCGGCCCGACCTGGCCGACCGCGCTCACCGCCACCTCGTCGCCAAGGCGATCGCGGAGCTCACGCACGAGCGCCTGCTCGCGCCGCGCGCCGAGGTCTGGCCGGTCGCGGCGAACGGCCCGGGCGAGTACGTGCTGCCCGTCGCGGGCGGCGCCGTTGAGTACCGGTTCGTCGCGCGGCGGTACGCGCTCGAGCACTGGGTGCTCGACGAGGCATCGATCCGGCGCACCACGACGGGCGGGCACGGCACGGCGGACCGGGCGGCCGAGGCGGGCGACCCCGCGGGTGCGGGCGGCACGGGCGCGCGGCGCGACCTGCCGGTGGACGCGCTCGACCTCGTCGTCGAGCTGCAGCCCGACCTGAGCATCCCCGACGACCTGCTCGCCACCTACCTCGAGGAGGTGTCCTCGACGCTCGCGAGCGCGACGGCCAAGACCGAGCGGTACGAGCGCGCGGGCGGCCCGAGCGCCGTCGACCTGCTGGGCGCCTCCTTCCAGCAGGTCGAGGCGGCCATGACCGAGGGGCACCCGGGGTTCGTCGCAAACAACGGGCGCATCGGGTTCGGCCTCGCGGAGTACCGGGCGTACGCGCCCGAGAACGGCGGGCGCATACGCCTCGTGTGGCTCGCCGCGCGGCGCGAGCACACGCACCTCGCGCTCGGCGCCGGGCTCGACGAGGCGTCGCACTACGCGGGCGAGCTGTCCGACGACGAGCGCGCCGCGTTCGCGGACCGGCTCGCCGCGCGCGGCCTCGACCCGGCCGACTACCTCTACCTGCCCGTGCACCCGTGGCAGTGGGAGCACCGCGTGCCCATCACGTTCGCCGCGGACGTCGCCCGCGGCGACCTCGTGCCGGTCGGTCCGGGCGCCGACGAGTACCAGCCGCAGCAGTCGATCCGCACGCTGTTCAACCTCACCCGCCCCGCCCGCCACTACGTCAAGGTCGCGCTCGCGATCCAGAACATGGGGTTCCTGCGCGGGCTGTCGCCCGCCTACATGCGCGACACCCCCGCGATCAACGACTGGGTCGCCGACCTCGTCGCCGCCGACCCCGAGCTCGGCGGCCGCGGCTTCACCGTGCTGCGCGAGCTCGCCTCGATCGGGTACACCGGCGACGTCTACCACCGCACCACGACCCCGTCCCCGCACCGCAAGATGCTCGCGGCGCTGTGGCGCGAGAGCCCCGTGCCGCGCACCGCGCGCGGGGAGCGCCTGGCCACCATGGCCTCGCTCCTGCACCGCGACCCCGACGGCGCCGCGCACGCGACCGCGCTCGTGCGCGCCTCCGGGCTCGACCCCGCCGACTGGGTCCGGTCCTACCTCGACGCCTACCTGCGCCCGCTCGCCCACGCCCTGCTCGCGCACGACCTCGCGTTCATGCCGCACGGGGAGAACCTCATCCTCGTCCTGCGCGACCACGTCGTCGTCCGGGCCGTCATGAAGGACGTCGGCGAGGAGATCGCGGTCCTCGGGGACGCGCCGCTCCCGCCCGGGGTCGAGCGCGTGCGTGCCGTCGTCGACGACGAGGAGAAGGCGCTCGCGATCTTCACCGACGTGTACGACGGCGTCCTGCGCCACCTCGCTGCGATCCTCGCCGGGGACGGCGTGCTGCCCGAGGACCGGTTCTGGCGCCTCGTCGCCGAGTGCCTCGACGCCCACCGCGCCGACCACCCCGACCTGCGCAGCGGCGTCGACCTGCGCGCCCCACGGTTCGCGCACTCGTGCCTCAACCGGCTCCAGCTGCGCAACACGCTCCAGATGGTCGACCTCGCCGACCAGTCCGCGTCGCTCCTGTACGCGGGGACGCTCGCCAACCCCGCCGCCCGGGACGCCTGACGTGGCCGCCCCGGGGTTGTCCAGCGTCCCGCCCGGCGGGTTCGCCGTGCACCGCGACGCGTGGGGCGTGCCGCACGTGCGCGCCGCCGACGAGCTCGCCCTGGCACGCGGCCAGGGGTACGTCACCGCGCTCGACCGCGGCTGGCAGATCGAGGTCGACCGGTGGCGCGCCGAGGGCCGCCTCGCCGAACGCCTCGGCGAGCCCGGCCTCGCGTGGGACCGGTTCGCCCACCGGGTCCGCCTCGCCGACACCGCGCGCCGCGCCTACGCGGCGCTCGCGGACGACGACCGCGCCTGGGTCGACGCGTACACCGCGGGCGTCAACGAGGGCCTGGCCCGGGGGCGTGACGTGCCCGAGCTGCACGCCCTCGCCGACCCCGCGTGGCCCGGCGGGGGCGACCTCCCGCCGCACGAGCCGTGGCCCGCCTGGGCGCCGCTCGGCGTCTTCCTCGTCGCGCACGTGCTCTTCTCCGGCTTCCCGCACGTCCTGTGGCGGCACCACGTCGCCCGCACGCTCGGGACCGCCGTCGCGCGCTCGCGGCCCGACGTCCCGCTCGCCGAGGTCCTCGACCTGCTCGCCGTCGACGGCGGACCCGGCTCGGGGTCCAACGCGTGGGCGCTCGCGGGCGCGCGGACGCGCAGCGGGGCGCCGCTGCTCGCGGGCGACCCGCACCGCCTCCTGGAGCTGCCGGGCGTCTACCAGCAGGTGCGCCTTGCGTGCGACGACTACGACGTCGTCGGCCTGGCGTTCCCGGGCGTGCCCGGCCTGCCGCACTTCGGCCACGCCGGCGCCGCGGCCTGGGGCGTGACGAACGCGATGGCGCACCACGTCGACGTCGTCGCCGAGCGCCTGCGCCGGACCGCCGACGGCGGGGTGGAGGCGCTGGGCCCGGACGGCCCGGAGCCCGCGGACGTCGTCGTCGCCACGGTGCGCGTGCGCGCCGCGGGAGGGCCAGTGGAGCACTGGGTGGAGACGGTCGAGACGGCGCGCGGGGTCGTCGTGACGGGAGGACCGGACGAGCCCGACCGCACGTTCGCGGTCCGGCTGCCCGCACGGGTCGACGCCGACCTCGGGGTCGCCGCGTGGCGGCGGCTGCTGCGCGCCCGCTCGGCGCGCGACGTCACGGACGCGTTCGCGACGTGGGTGGACCCGGTGGACCGCGTCCTCGCGGCGGACCGCGGCACGGTGCTGTCGGTCACCGCCGGCCGCGTGCCCCGCCGGGACCGCGGCGAGCGTGCCCTGCCGCTGCCCGCGTGGTCCGACGCCGCGCGCGTCCGGCCGTGGGTCGTGCCGCCCGCTCCCGTGGTCGTCGAGGACGTCGCGGTCGACGCGAACGAGCGCCCCGGACGTCCGGAGACCGACCTGGGCCACACGTACGCGCCGCCCCACCGCGCGCGGCGGATCCGTGCGCTGCTCGACGCCGCGGGAGACGACGGGACGGCCGCGGACCAGGCCCGGGTGCACGCGGACACGCTGCTCGGCGGCGCGGACGACCTGCTGCGCTGGCTCGGTGCGTCCCCGGGCGTCAGGTCTCCGGGCGTCGAGGACACGTCCGGCGCGGCGGACGGTGGCGACCTCGCGTCGGCGCGCGCGGCCCGCCGCCTGCGCGCGTGGGACCGCAGCATGGACGCGGACAGCGCGGACGCGGCCCTGTTCGCCGCGTGGCGTGCGGCGCTCGTGCGCCGGGTGGCCGAGCACCCCGCCCTGGCGCCCCTGCGCTCGCCGCACGGGCTCGACGCCGTCTTCGCGCCGTGGCTGTCGGTCACGGCGCGCGTCGCGGACGCGCTGCCGGCGCTGCTCGGCGCCGCGTGGCTGGGGATCGACGGGACGGGCGAGGCGTGGGCCGCGCTGCGGGAGGTCGCGCACCATCCCGTGGGCGCGCACGACGACGGCCCCCTGGGGCCGGTCCGGGGTCTGCCGGACCCTGACCGCACGAGGACCGTGCCGGTGTGGGGCGACACCCACCGCGTGCTCGGCCTGCACGTGCTGCTCGACGTCCCGGCTGCCGCGGCGCCGCGCGTGCCGTCGCTGCCGCTCGGCGGCGACACGGACACCGTGCGCTGCACCGCGAGCGTGCCCGGGATCAGCGACGTGTGCGTGCGCGGGTCGGTCGCGCGCTGGGCGTGGGACCTGGCCGACCGCGACGCGAGCCGCTGGGGCGTGCCGTTCGGCACGAGCGGGGACCCCCGCTCGCCGCACTTCACCGACCAGCTCGCGACGTGGGCGGCCGCCCAGACCGTGCCCGTCGTGACCGACTGGACCCTGCTGCGCCACGAGGAGAGCCGATGACCACCCCCGCGACGACCACGACCCGCCCCGAGATGCCGACCGGACCGGCCGGCGAGGCCGACCTCCCCGCGCCCGTCGCCGGCGTCGCTCCCGCGGGGAGCGGGCGGCTGCGGACGGGGGCGCCCGGCGAGCTCCTGCTGACGCACGACGCCCCGGGCGGGGGTCGGCTGACCCTGCGCGTGCTCGACCCCGACGCCGACCTGGACGTGCTGCACGACTGGGTGACTCAGCCGCGGGCACGCTTCTGGGGTCTGGCCGAGCTGTCCCGGGCCGAGCTGCGCGACCTGTACGCGTACGTCGGTTCGCTGCCCACGCACCACGCGTTCCTCGTGCGGTGGGACGAGACTCCCGTGGCGCTGCTGCAGACGTACGAGCCGGAGCACGACCCGGTCGGCGAGGCGTACCCGGCGCGGCCCGGTGACGCGGGCGCACACTTCCTGCTCGGGGCGCGCGGCCCCCGGGGCGCGGACCTGTGGGGCGCGGTCGGGCCGCTGCTCGTCGGGTTCTGCTTCGCCGACCCGCGCGTGGACCGCCTCGTCGTCGAGCCCGACGCCGCGAACGAGCGCGCCCACGCCCGGATCCGTGCGCTCGGCTTCGAGGTCGCCGACCGGGTGCGCGTGGGCGAGAAGGACGCGGTCCTGGCGTTCCTCACCCGCGAGCGGGCCCGCGACCTCCTCGACGCCGCCGCGGCGGCCGTGCGCGACTGACCTCCCGCGCGGGACGCACCGTCCGCCGGGCCGGGCCGGACATCGGCCCGCGCGCGCCTCAGCGGGGGCCGTCGACGGCGTGCCCGGCGTCGCGCAGGGCGCGCGTGGCCCGGTCGAGGTGGTCCTCGGGCACGAGCACGAGGTCCGCATGGAACGTCGAGGCGACGAAGACGGCGATGCCCGCGTCGGCGAGCGGCCCGACGACGGAGGCGAGCACCCCGGTCGTCGCCAGGTCGTGCGCCGAGCCGTAGAACCCCGCCCACCGCTCGGCGTCGTCGAAGGGCGACGCGTGCCGCACGACCGTCAGGCCCTCGGGGGCGCGCACGAGCGCGACCCACTCGTCGTCCTCGGGGAACGTGGCGCCGGGGACGTGGGCGAGGAGGAAGCGGTCGGGGACGACGTGCAGGTCGAGCGAGGTCATGGGCGGCACGGTAGCCGCCCGCACCCACACGACGTCGGCTCACCGCGGGTGCCCGGGCGCGACACGGTCCGGGGGCGAGAGCAGCGGTCAGCGGGCGAGGCGCTCGACGACCGCCCCGTACAGCCACGGGGCGGCGCTCGCGGCGGGCACGATCGCGCCGCGGGCGGGGCTGCCCGCCCAGGCGAGCAGCCCCGTGGTCAGGACGCGGTAGTCGCGTGTCGCGCGGACCCATGCCCGCTCGTAGGCCGCGGCGTCCTCCAGGTGGCGCACGACGGCGTCGGCCTGGGCGAGCCCGACGCGCACGCCCTCGCCGGTGAGCGCGTCCACGTACCCGGACGCGTCGCCGACGAGGCGCACCCGCCCGGCCGTGCGCCGTCGGGCCCGCTGGCGCAGCGGCCCGGCACCGCGCACGCGGCCCAGCACCGGTGCGCCGCGCAGGTGCTGCGCGAGCCCGGGAAAGGCGTCCAGCCCGGCGGCGGCGCCGCTGTCCGGGCCGGAGCCCGTCTCCCGGCTCGCGCGGGCGCGGTGGGTGAGCACGGCGACGCCGACGACGTCGGGCCCCACCGGGGTCACGTACGCCTCGGCGTGCGGGGCCCAGTGCACCTCGACGAGGTCGCTCCAGGGGGCGACGGAGTAGTGGGTGCGCAGCCCGAACCGGGCGCGCCCGCGGGGCGGGGCGTCGAGCCCGGTGAGGCGCCGGACGGTGGAGTGGAGCCCGTCGCAGCCGAGCACCCAGCCGGCGCGCACGACCGAGCGCGCCCCGCCGTCGTCGCGTGCGGCGTCGAGCGTGACCTCCACCCCGCGCTCGTCCTGGCGCAGCGCGCGCAGGGTCGCGTGCTCGATCGCGACGCCCTCGGCGAGCGCGCGCTCGCGCAGGGCTGCGTGCAGGGCCGTGCGGCGCACCCCACGGCCCGGCCCGGCCGCGAACGGGTGGTCGGCGTGGCGGGTCGCGTCGCGGTAGCTGATGCCGGCGAGCGGGTGCCCGGGCGGGTCGACGCCGAGCGCGAGCACCGCGGCGAGCGCGCCGGGCAGCAGGCCCTCGCCGCACGCCTTGTCGATGACGCCCGCGCGACGGTCGACCACGACGACGTCGTGCCCGGCGCGGCGGGCGTGCAGCGCGGCGGCGAGCCCGACGGGCCCGCCGCCGACGACGAGCACGTCGGTGCGCGCGGGCGTCACGACGACGCCGGGCGGGGCTCGCCCGCGGTGGCGAGGACGAGCGCGCGCTCCTCGGCCGGGATGCGGAACCGGGCCAGCAGCACGGCGTTGAGGACGGTGAACACGAGCGCCGTGACCCAGCACGAGTGCACGAGCGGCAGGGCGACGCCCTCGACGACGACCGCGACGTAGTTGGGGTGGCGCAGCCACCGGTACGGCCCGCGCGCCACGAGCGGGAGGCCGGGCACGACGATGACGCGCGTGTTCCACCGCGGCCCGAGCGTCGCGATGCACCACCAGCGCAGCCCCTGGCTCGCGAGCACGAGGGCGAGCATGGGCCAGCCCAGCCAGGGCAGGAAGGGCCGGTCCGCGAGCCACGCCTCGGCGACGCACACGAGCAGCAGCCCGGTGTGCAGGGCGACCATGGCGGGGAAGTGCCCCCGGCCCGACTCGACGCCGCCGCGGGCGAAGGACCAGCGCGCGTTGCGCGTCGACACGACCAGCTCCGCGAGGCGTTCGACCGCCGTGGCGCCGACGAGCGCGACGTACCAGGCGAGGCTCATCCGCCCGCCCCCGCGTGGGGCGCCCCGCGACCGTCGAGGCGCAGGAGCACGAGCTCGGTGCTCACGCCGGGCCCGAACGCCATGAGGACGGCGGGCGTGCCGGGCTCGACGGCGGGGCGCGCGAGCGTCGCGGCGAGGACGTGCAGCACGGACGCGGACGACAGGTTCCCGACGTCGCGCAGGGACGACCGGCTGAGCGCGAGGTCCTCCTCGGCGAGGCCCAGCGCGTCGCGCACCGCGTCCAGGACGCGCGGGCCGCCCGCGTGCACGACCCACGCGCCGACGTCGGCCGGCTCGAGGTCGTGCTCGGCGAGGAGCGCCTTCACGTCGCCGAGCAGGTGCGCGCCGATGAGCTCCGGCAGCCGCGCGGACAGCACGATCTCGAACCCGGTGTCGCCCACGCGCCACCCCAGGTCGCCCGTGGTGCCGGGGTGCAGGTGGGAGCGGGAGTCGACGACGCGCGCCCCGCGCGCCCGGCCGCCGTCGCGTGCGGCCCGTCCGTACGGGCCGGGGCGTCGCGCGAGCGGGTGCTCGTCGCCCACGAGGACGGCCGCGGCCGCACCGTCGCCGAACAGGCCCGACGCGACGAGGTTCGCCGTCGACGGGTCGCCGCGCTGCAGCGTCAGCGAGCACAGCTCGACCGCCACGAGGAGCGCGACGTCGCGCGGGCGGCCCCGCAGCAGGTCGTCCGCGCGCGCCAGGCCCGCCGCACCTCCCGCGCACCCCCACCCGAAGGACGGCGTGCGCCGCACGTCGGTGCGCAGGCCGAGCCGGGCCGCCACGAGGACGTCGAGCGTGGGCGCGCCGACGCCCGTGACGGTCGTCAGGACGACGTGGTCCACCTCGTCCGCGCGCAGCCCCGCATCGTCGAGGGCGGCCCGGCAGGCGCGCTCCGCGAGGTCCGTGCCGAGCGCGAGGAACGTGTCGTTGGCCGACCCGAACGACAGCCCGCCGTAGTCCTCGACCGGGAGCGCGAGATGACGGGTCTCCACGCCCGCGTGGGCGTGCAGGCGGCGCGTGAGCGCGCGCCGCACCGGGTCGTCCGTGAGCAGCTCGCTCGTGACCCGGGAGATCTCGTCCTGGCGGTACGCATGGTCGGGCAGCGAGGTCCCGACGGCGACGACGCGCGACATGCCCGCATCGTCCCACCGGCCCGCCCCGCCCGCGCGGGGGCGAACACGAGCAGGCCCGTCGCGGGCCCAGGCGCGCGGGCGTCCGGGGCGCTACGTTGCGGCCATGGCGTCGAGGCGGTCGCGGGGGCTCGTGCGAGGGCTGGTCGTGGCGAGCCACTTCCCGCCGACCGTGATGGTCACCGCGTTCGCGCTCGCGCTCTCGGCCGGGATCGGTGCGGGCGCCCGCACGACGACGCTCGTCGCGCTCGCGGTCCTCGCCGGGCAGCTCTCGGTCGGGTGGAGCAACGACTGGCTCGACGCGCGGCGCGACCTCGCGGTCGGTCGTGCCGACAAGCCCGTCGTGACCGGACTCGTCACGCCCGCGGCCCTGCGCACGGCGGCGCTCGCGGCCCTCGGCGCGTGCGTGGTGCTGTCGTTCGCGACGGGCGTGGTGCCGGGGCTGGTGCACGTCGTCGCGGTCGCGAGCGCGTGGTCGTACAACGCGCTGCTCAAGGCGACGTGGTGGTCGTGGGCGCCGTACGCGCTCTCCTTCGGCCTGCTCGCGGTGTTCGTCGTGCTCGCCGCGCCCGGGGACGGTCGGCCGGCGCCGTGGGCGGTGGCGGCTGCGGCGCTGCTGGGCGTGGGCGCGCACGTCGCGAACACGCTGCCAGACCTCGAGGACGACGCCGCGACCGGGGTCCGCGGCCTGCCGCACCGGCTCGGGCGGCGCGCGAGCAGCGTGCTCGCGCCCGTGCTGCTCGGCGTCGCCTCGGTGCTCGTCGTGCTCGCACCGCCCGGCGCGCCCGACGCCGCGCGTGCGGGGCTGGGCGGGGCCGCCGTCGGGCTCGCGGTCGCCGCCGGGGTCGTGGGCGTGGTGCGGCCCCGCAGCCGTGCCCCGTTCGCGCTGTCGATGGCCGTCGCGGGCGTGTGCGTCGTGCTGCTCGTGCTCGCGGCGCCCGCCGTCGTCCTCCCGGGCTGAGCCGGCGGCGGAGAGTCGGCCGGCGCGAGCGGGATGCGGGTCAGCGCGTGAGGTGGACGGACGCCTCGGCGGTGTAGGTCTGGAACGTGAGCGAGGCGAACAGGTAGAGGCGCACCTCGTCGGCCGTGTGGTCGACGTACCCGATGGACACGTCCTGCCCGATCGTCAGCTCGTGGTCCCCGCCGCGCGTGGTGAGCAGGTACCCGCCGCGCAGCGCGGGCGCCCACACGATGTCGCGCTGCACCATGCGCTCGAGCTGCTCGCGGATCGGGTACCCGTGGTCGCGGGTCTCGGAGACCGCCGTGTACAGGTCGGCGTCGAGCACGAGCGCGTACGGGCCCTCCACGCCCGCGAGCCGCAGCTCGGTCTGGGCGGCGGCGACGGCGTCGGGCAGGTCGCGCGGGTCGGCGGTGACCGCGATCGGCGGGTTGTCCGACCCCGGGCCGATGCCGCGGATCCCGGCGGCAGCGTACCCCTCGAACACGGCGCGGTCCTCCGCGCGCGCGAGCGCGGTGGCCGCGTCCTTGACGGGCTGCCAGTCCGAGTCCTTGGATCCCCGCGCGACGTCGTCGACCGCCTGCCGGGACACCGTGAACGGCACCTGGAGCTCGACGAGCGGCACGACGTCGCGCAGGCGCGCCCGGATGCCGTCGTGCGGGGCCTCGACGTCGGTCACGTGGCCCGTGCGGGCGGACGCGGTGCCGAAGCCGAGCGGGCCCGTCACGTCGACCACGCGCCGCCCGGCGACGTTGCGCACGAACGTGCGCCGCGCCTCGTCGGCGATCTCCTCCCACGCCGCGTCCGTGACGGGCGCGAGCCAGCGGTGCAGGTTCGAGTCCCCGGGCGCGCCGGCGCCGCTCGTGGGGGCGACCGAGCCCAGGTCCGGTTCCGAGGTGCTCACGACGGTTCTCCCTTCAGCGACCCGATCGCGAGGGAACCGACGGGCGCGGTGGTGGCGGGTGCGGCGGGTTCCGCGGTCGCGGGACCCGGGTCGGCGGGCGTGTCCTGGCCGAGGGCGTCCGGGGCGTCGTCGGCCAGCGACTCGAGCAGGTCGAGCGCGGGGACGAAGAACGACGTCCCCGTCAGTGCGGTGGACACGTCGAGGATGTGGTCGTACCGGCCGGGCGGATTCCCCACGAACATGTTGTCCAGCATGCGCTCGACGACGCCCACGTCCGCGGCGTACGCGATGTAGTAGGTGCCGAACTCGCCCGTCGACGGGTCGCCGAACGCCATGTTGTCGCGCAGGACGTCGCGCTCGGTGCCGTCGTCGTCGACGATCGTGTTGAGCGACACGTGCGAGTCCGGGGGCTGCACGTCGTCCGCGAGCTCGACGTCGTCGAGCTTGGTCCGCCCGATGATGCGCTCCTGCGCCTCGACGGGCAGCGCCCCCCAGGCCGCGAGGTCGTGCACGTACTTCTGCACCACGACGTGGCTGCCTCCCGCGAAGGGCCCGTCCGCGATGATCGCGGCGCCCGCGGCCGACCGCCCCGTCGGGTTCTCGGTGCCGTCGACGAAGCCGAGCAGGTCGCGCGAGTCGAAGTAGCGGAACCCCGTCACGTGGTCCTCGACGCGCACCGCGTCGCCGAGCGCGGCCATGACCTGCCGGGTCAGCTCGAACGTGAGGTCGGCGCGGTCGGCGCGCACGTGGAACAGCACGTCGCCCGGAGTCGCGGGCGCGTCGTGCACCGCCCCCTGCACTGCGCGGAACGGGTGCAGCCCCTCGGGCCGCGGCGCCCCGGGCGGGCGCACCGCGTCCCAGAACGCCGACCCCAGCCCGACGACGCACGTGAGCCCCGCGGCCGACTGGCGGAACCCGACGGCGCGCACCAGGTCGTTGACCGACGACGCGACGTCCAGCAGGCGCGCACGCGCCCCGGGCGACCCCGTGACGCTGACGACGAGGAACACCGCGGACTCGGTGAGCCCGCCCAGGACGGGCTGCGGCTCGGGCACGTCGGCCGGCACGCCGATGCTCGCGCCGGTCCCTTGGGTCGTGTTCTGCGGCACGAGGCGAGCGTGCCACGCGCGCCCGGGGAGCGCACCCGCGCCGCGACCTCACCCCGCGGCGCGCACCAGACCGTCGACGACGGCCGTCGCACCGGGGGAGGGCCGCTCCCCGTACGTGACCGCGAGCACCCGGCGTGCGGCCCCGGGCAGGGCCCGCACGTCCACCCGGGGGTCGCGGTGGGCGCGCAGCGCCAGGGCCGGCAGGAGCGAGACCCCGACCCCGGCCGCCACGAGGGACTGCACCGCGACATAGTCGTCCGTCTCGAACGCCACCCGCGGCGTGAAGCCCGCGCGCTCGCACCGGCCCACCAGGTCGGCGCGGCACCGCTCGCAGCCCGCGATCCACGCCGCGTCCGCGAGCAGCGCGAGGTCGGCGAGCACAGGGTCCCGCCCCGGGGTGCCCTCGTCCCTGCCGGGGGCCGCCGCGGTGTCCGCCGCGCGCACCAGGAACAGCTCCTCGGCGAGCACCGGCACCGCGCGCAGTCCCTCCACGTCCACGGGGGAGCGGTCGTGCTCGAACACCAGCGCCACGTCCACCGCGCCGCGCCGCAACGCGTCCAGCGCCTCCGGCGGCTCCGCCTCCACCAACCCCACGCCCAGGCCCGGACGGTCCCGCGCGAGCCGCGCCACGACGTCGGGCACCAACGTCGCCAGCGCCGACGGGAACGCCGCCAGGCGCACCCGGCCCGCCGAGAGCGACACCAGCGCGTCCAGCTCGTCCCGCGCCGCGCCCACGCGCCCCAGGATCTCCTCCGCCCGCGCGGCGAGGAGCCGCCCCGCCGCCGTCAGACGCACCCCGCGCCCGTGCCGTTCCAGCAGCGGCACGCCCACCTCCGCCTCCAGGCGCGCCAGGTGGTGGCTCACCGACGGCTGCGCGTAGTGCAGCGACCGCGCCGCCGCCGTCACCGACCCCTCGCGCGCCACGGCCGCCAGCACGCGCAGCCGCGTCAGGTCCATCTCGACTCCCTCACCGATGAAGCATAGATCCGATCGATCGATCCACTCAGAACAGGCATTGGACCTATGGGACGGCGCGCGGCACCGTGGACGCATGGCCCCCGCCGACCTCGCCCCGCCCACGATGCGCGACGTCCTCGACGCCCGCCGCCTCCTCGCCGCGCACCTCGACCCCACGCCCGCGCGCACCTACGCCGCGCTCGACCGTGCCACCGGGGCGAACCTCGTCGTCAAGCACGAGAACCTCCAGCCCACCGGCGCGTTCAAGGTCCGCGGCGCACTCAACCTCCTCCAACGCCTCGCGCCCGACGAGCGCGCCCGCGGCGTCACCGCTTTCTCCACCGGCAACCACGCCCAGGCCGTCGCCCACGCCGCCCGCACCACCTCCACCCCCTGCACCATCCTCATGCCCACGAGCCCCAACCCCACCAAGGCCGACGCCGTCCGCGACCTCGGCGCCCGCCTCGTCCTCGCCGGCACCACGTTCGACGACGCGCGCGAGCACGCCACGGCGCTCGCGGCCGACGACGGGTCCCGCCTCGTCAGCGCCGCCAACGAGCCGCTGCTCGTCGCCGGCGTCGCCACCGCGTACCTCGAGCTGCTCGAGCGCGCGCCCGACCTCGACGTGCTCGTCGTGCCCGTCGGCGGGGGCAGCGGCGCCGCGGCCGCCTGCCTCGTCGCCCGCGCGCTCGCCCCCGGCCTCGAGGTCGTCGCCGTGCAGTCCGTCGCGTCGCCCGCCGCCCACGACTCCTGGCGCGCCGGGGACCTCCTCGCGCGGCCCAACACCTCCCGGGCCGAGGGACTGGCGACCGGCACGGGGTTCGCGCTCACCCAGGCGATGCTGCGCGAGCACCTCGCCGACTTCGTCCTCGTCGACGACGACGCGATCGACCGCGCGGCGGCGCTCTACCTCACCGCCGCGCACACCGTCGCCGAGGGAGCGGGCGCCGCGGCGCTCGCGGCGGTGCTCGCCGACCCGGAGCGGTTCGCCGGCCGCCGGGTCGGCGTCGTGTGCTCGGGCGGCAACGCGAGCCCGGCGGAGCTGCGGCGGGTGGCGGCGCACCTGCCCGGGTAGCCGTGGTCGGCGGCACGCCGGGCGCGAGCGCCGGTCACCCGCAAGGCCGGGCCTAGGCTCGGGACATGGCCCGCTACCTCGACGTGCATCCCGACAACCCGCAGCCGCGCGCGATCGCGCAGGTCGTCGCCCTCCTCGAGGACGGTGGGCTCGTCGCCTACCCGACCGACTCCGGCTACGCGCTCGGGTGCCGCATGGACGACCGGGAGGGTGCCGACCGCATCCGCCGGATCCGCCACCTCGACGACCGGCACCACTTCACGCTCGTGTGCGCGGACTTCGCGCAGCTCGGCCACTTCGTCATGGTCGACAACTCCGCGTTCCGCTCCATCAAGGCCGCCACGCCCGGCCCGTACACCTTCATCCTGCGCGCGACGTCCGAGGTCCCGCGGCGCCTCGCGCACCCCAAGAAGAAGACCGTCGGCGTGCGCATCCCCGACGACGCCGTCGCGCAGGCCATCGTCGCCGCGCTCGGCGAGCCCATCCTGTCGAGCTCGCTCATCCTCCCGGGTTCCGCCGAGGCGCTCACCGACGGGTGGGCGATCAAGGAAGAGCTCGACCACGTCGTCGACGCCGTCGTGGACGGCGGCGAGCGGGGGAGCGAGCCGACGACGGTCGTGGACTTCTCCGACGGCGCCCCCGAGGTCGTCCGCGCGGGCGCGGGCGACCCGTCGCGCTTCGAGTAGGGACCGCGGGCGGACCTGCGTGGGAGGCCACGCGCCGGGTCAGGCGACCGGGCCGAGGAGGCGGCGCAGGCGCGCGAGGTCGACCGGGTCGACGAGCGTGCCGCGCTCCTCGCGCACCCACCAGTCGCCCGACCGCCGCCGCTCGTCGCGCGTCGTGTACCGGTAGCGGAACACGCGGGCCCGGACCCACCGGGGCGCGGGTCCCTCCGGGTCGTGCGCGAACGGGTCCGCCGCGAGCAGGCGCAGGGTAGGGCGGTCCGCTTCCAGGAGCCGGAGCAGCAGCACCTCGAACCACCGGGTGCCCGGCGACCCGAGCGCGAGGAACCACATCTGCCAGTCCAGGCGCAGGTGGTACGGCGCGACCTGCGGCGGACGCCGGCTCACGTCGCCGGGCTTGCCGCGGAACGCGTACTCGACCCAGTCGTCCGGGCCGGGGGAGCGGGCCGTCGTGCCCTCCACCACGACCTCGTCCCGCCGCCGCGACACGGATCCGAACGCCCCGTACGCGTTGACGAGCCGGAACGGCTCGAAGCTCGCGTTCATGAGCTGGCGGCGCGCGACGAGGTTGCGTGCCGGGCGCGCGCTCAGCACGAGCAGCAGCGCCGACACCGCGAGCACCACCACGACCAGGGCGACCGGGCCGCCCAGGCCGGTCCCGCCGTCGGGCACCCGCGCCTCGCCCCGCCCGAGCGCGGGCACGAGCCACGACCCCACGGTCGCCCACGCGCCGTCGCTCACCACGCCCAGCCCCAGCACGACCGTGAGCCAGTTCAGCCACGCGAAGTTCCCCGTCACCAGCAGCCACGCCTGCGTGAGCACCACGACGCCGCCCGCCACGCTTGCCACCGGCTGCGGCGCGAACAGCGCGAACGGCACCACGAGTTGCGTCACGTGGTTGCCCGCCACCTCGACCCGGTGCCACCACCGCGGCAGGTGGTGCGCGTGCCACGAGAACGGGCCGGGCAGCGGCTGCGTCTCGTGGTGGTAGTACAGGGCCGTCAGGTCACGCCAGACCCGGTCGCCGCGGATCTTGATGAGCCCCGCGCCCAGCTCGACCCGGAACAGGCACCACCGGGCCGCCAGCAGGACCAGCACCGGGGGAGCGACGCCCCCGCCTGACGACCCCAGCCAGCCCACGAGGAACGTCACCTCGCACAGCAGCGACTCCCAGCCGAACCCGTAGAACCGCTGCCCGGCGTTGACCACCGACAGGTACGCCGCCCACAGGAGCAGGAACGCGAGCGTCGTCACCCACCACGGGCCGCGCTGGGGGAGCCCCACGACGAGCAGCCCCGCGAGGACCACCCCGCACCACGCCATCCCCGTCACGAACCGGTCGCCGCACCGCCACCGGAGCACGCTCGGCCCGTCCCGCCACGACGTGCGGTCCACGAACGCCGCCACGGGCAGCAGCCCGTGCTCGCCCAGCAGCGGCCGCCACTGCCGCACCACGACGACGAACGCCACGACGAGCACGGCCGCCGTGCCGCGCTGCAGCACCTCGCGTGCCACGTCGTAGTCCGGTGCCCAGAACCACGACCCCAGCCACGTCGCCACGCGGCCGGGCCACCCGTCCGCCATCCCTCCACGGTAGGCGTGTGACCCGCGTCTCACCCGGGCGCGGCGGGATCCCGCCGCCCTGCCCCGGGCCGGTACCGGCCCCTACGATCGGGGCATGAGCAGCCAGGGCCTCACCCAGTCCACCGACCGCATGCGCGACGCCGGAGTCGCCCCCGCCGCCATCGACGTCTTCACCCGCTTCTACTGGCTCCTCGAGTCCGGCGCGACCGGCATGATCCCCGAGCCCGACGTCGAGCCCCTCACCGACGTCGCCCACCGCGACGCGCTCGACGTCCCCGACGACGCCGCCCGCGACGCCCTCCACCGGACGGCGATCATCAAGCTCAACGGCGGCCTCGGCACCTCCATGGGCATGGACCGCGCCAAGTCCCTCCTCACCGTGCGCGACGCCGACCCGCAGCGCCCCGACAGCGGCCCCCTCACCTTCCTCGACGTCATCGTCGCCCAGGTCCGCGCCGCCCGGCACGCCACCGGAGCACCCCTGCCGCTGCTCCTCATGAACTCGTTCCGCACCCAGGACGACACCCTCGCCGCGCTCGCCCCCCACGACGACCTCCCCGTCACCGGGCTCCCGCTCGACTTCCTCCAGAACCGCGAGCCCAAGCTCCGCGCCGACGACCTCACCCCCGTCGACTGGCCCGCCGACCCCGAGCTCGAATGGTGCCCGCCCGGCCACGGCGACCTCTACACCGCCCTGTTCGCCTCCGGCGCCCTCCGCGCCCTCCTCGACGCCGGCTACCGGTACGCCAGCGTCTCCAACTCCGACAACCTCGGCGCCGCGCCGGACGCCGCCATGGCCGGCTGGTTCGCCGCCAGCGGCGCCCCCTTCGCCGCCGAGGTCGCCCGTCGCACCCCCGCCGACCGCAAGGGCGGACACCTCGTCGTGCGCCGCAGCGACGGACGCCTCGTCCTGCGCGAGACCGCTCAGACGCCGCAGGACGACCAGGACGCCGCCGCCGACATCGGCCGGCACCGGTACTTCAACACCAACAACCTCTGGTTCGACCTCGAGGCGCTCGCGGCCGAGCTCGACCGCACCGGCGGCGTGCTCGAGCTCCCGCTCATCAGGAACACCAAGACCGTCGACCCGACCGACCCGACCTCGCCCGAGGTCGTGCAGATCGAGTCCGCCATGGGCGCCGCCGTCGAGGTGTTCGACGGCGCCGTCGCCATCGAGGTCGGGCGCGACCGGTTCCTGCCCGTCAAGACGACGAACGACCTCCTCGTCCTGCGCTCCGACGTCTACGACCTCGACGACCGCTACCGGTTCGTCGCCCGGACCGACGCCCCGCTCGTCGACCTCGACCCGGCGCACTACAAGACCATCGCCGCGTTCGACGCCCGGTTCGACGACGGCACCCCGTCCCTGCGCGCCGCGCGCTCCCTCACGGTCCGCGGCGACTGGACCTTCGGCTCCGGCGTCACCGTCACCGGCGACGCCGAGCTCGCCGACCCGGGCGGCTCCTCGCGCGTCCCCGACGGCGCCGTCGTCGGCCCGGACGGGGTCAGCGACTGACCGAGGGAGCACCCCGGATGGCCGCGGTAGAGCCCTGGTACCGCGAGGTAGAGCCCTGGTAGCGCGAGGCAGAGGCGTGGTTCTGGTGCTCGACGGCGCATGGTTCGCCTGGGGGGCTTGGGTTCCAGCGGTCGTCGCAACACCCGAGGTAGAGGGGTTGCGCGATGGAGTTCGAGTTCGGCCTGTTCGAACACCGCATGGGCCGCGGAGGTTGGTGCGCGAGCGGGAGGCATACTTCCAGCTCGTGGCGACCGGGATGAGCAGTCGGCAGACGTCGATGGCAGTTGGGGTGAACCCGACGACGGGCAAGCGGTGGCGGCTGGGTGTCGGGAGATCAGGTCGGCCTCGCTCAAGCGTCCCGGTTCCTCGGGTTTCAGTTCTGCCAGGCTCGTCGGCGCGGTATCTCGACGAGGAGGAGCGGATCTATATCGCGGATCGGCTCCGGGACCGGGCTTCGCTGCGGGCGATCGCGAGCGAGCTGGGGCGTAGCCCGTCGACGATCAGCCGTGAGATCCGACGCAACCGGCACCCGACGAACGGGCAGTACCGTCCGTTCGCCGCCAACGCTCGTGCGGAGGCAAGGATGCGGCGCCCTAAGGTGCACAAGATCGCGGCGAACCCGCAGCTGCGCGAGTACATCCAGACCCGACTGAACTTGCGGTGGAGCCCAGAGCAGATCGCGGCGAAGTTGCGCGAGCGCTTCCCTGGCCGACCTCACCTGAACGTCGTGCACGAGACCATCTACCAGGCTCTGTATGCGCCGGGCGATCGTGTCCTGAGCCGCGAGCTCACGCGCTCGTTGCGCACAGGCAGGCGGATGCGCCGTCACCACCGCTACTCCTACCGGCGTCAGCCACGCGTCTCGGCACCGATGCTGACCGTGCACGAACGACCGTCTGAGGCAACCCACCGAGCGGCGCCGGGACACTGGGAAGGCGATCTCATCGTCGGGACCGATCAACGCTCGGCGATCGCGACCCTCGTAGAACGTGCGAGCCGCTACACGATCCTCGTGCACCTGCCAGACGGCAAGGGCAGCGCCTCGGTACGTGACGCACTCATCGCCGCCGTCGAGCCGCTCCCACCCAAGCTGCGTCGTTCGCTAACGTGGGACCAGGGCGCCGAGATGAGCCGCCACCACGAGTTCACCGCAGCCACCGGGATCCCGGTCTACTTTTGCGACCCCGGCAGTCCTTGGCAGCGCGGCAGCAACGAGAACACCAACGGGCTGCTGCGCCAGTACTTCCCCAAGGGCACGAGGCTCGCAGGCCACACGCGAGAAGACCTCGCGCTGGTCGCCGACCAGCTCAACAGCCGGCCCCGCAAGATCTCTGGGTGGCGGACGCCGACCGAGCGCCTCGCTCAGTTGCTCACTCTCGAGCGGTGACGCAGCGCTCAGGACCTGGTGCCATTCAAAGGCGCGGCAACGCCTGAGGGTCTCACTTCAACTTGCTCTTTCCACCGTCCAGCTGCCTCTAGAGCCGCCAACGAAGCCCAAAGGTCCGGTCTGGTAATCGTATGTAAATCGGTTCGCACGAGACGCTTGACGCGGGCAACACTCGGGCGTACGTTCTCCGCAAGCAGGGGGACCAGCGCCGGATCCGACGATGAACCTGGGTTGGTTGGCGTAAAGACGCGCCTATGCTCCTGCATGCTCAAAGCAAGGAGATGAAGTTGAAACTCAGACGACTCGCGAGCGCGGTTGCCGCCGCATCCATCCTCGCCACCGGAGCGTTCGCAGCGCCCGCTCTGGCCACATCTACCGACTCGACCTCACCCGACGCGCCCGCCACGGTCACTGAGGTGGTCGATGGGGCACCGAGCGCGAGCGACGAGGCGCTGCTGCGTGCCTTCTTCGACGAGTACGACGTGGATGCGACGGTCCAGGACTCCCTCATCGCCGCGATGAGCGGTGGAGACCCCTGGCTGTCCCTGACGGGCGCGGATCCCGTCTCCGAGCGTGTCGAGGTCCACGACGGCGCCGAAGCTGTGATCAGCACGTACGCAGACGGCTCAATCGCCGTCTCCAGCACGTCGATCCCGAAGCCCGAGGGGTCAGGCGGGATCGGAACCCGGTCGATCCTGGACTGCACCACCTCCAGCACTGCGTACTCGGCGACCTACAGCAACTGCCTCGCGGACGTGAACCTCGGCGTGATCCGGATGTACTTCCGCTTCACCTGGCAGAAGGTCTTCGGCTCCAGCGCCTCGATCACCAGCTACAACGCGAACAGCTACGGCGGACACTGCATCGGCTGCTCCCTGAGCAACAAGAGGGTGTACCGGATCAGCTCGACCGACGTGAGGTACGAGGCGGACAGCAACCTGGCCTGGAACGGCTCGCCTCTGCAGTTCACGGCGTACATGGGCGCCAGGGTGAGCCTCGCCAACGGGGCATGGACCTACCACAACTAGGGTCGAGGGTGAGCGGCTGCCACCGCAGGCGCTAGCCTCGCCCCCAATAGGCAGGAGAAGTCATGAACGCCACGGCCGCAATTCTGATCGGCGGGATCATCCTCGGCATCGCTGTTGTCGCGACCGTCGCTGTGCTGCTCGTCAGGCAGACGCGTAAGTAGGACGGGCCTCAGCCCCATTCCGACGGCCGGGAGGACTTCAAACCTCCCGGCCGCCGGCATGCCGGGATGGGCCGCCATTGCCAGCGCGCCGCCGCGCAATGGCCGGTACCCGGCGCTCGGCCGTCGTACGGCACAACTCGGCCTACGGCAGACCGTGGAAGCAGGAGTCGTACGATCGCTTCGGAGTGGACGTGTTGCGACGACCGCTGAAATCCGCCGGGTGGTCGGCCATGGTGCTGGCTCGCCCGCGCCGTGCCATGGGGCTACCGGGCCACTACCTCGGCCGGGCACGGCTCGACCTCGACGGGTGGGCTCAAGCCGGGAGGTCGACGACGCGGTCCTCGCCCCGGCGGGGCTCGAGGGTGCCGGAGGAGGCGGCGGCGAGGTCGGCGTCGAAACGGTCGAGCTCGGTGGGCGGGACGAGGACGGTGAACTCCGCCTCGATGCCGTACGTGACGTCGTCGAGAGCGCCGTCGTGCTGGGCGCACCAGTCGCGCAGGACGCCGTGCAGGCGGCCGGCGTCGGCGTGCGGGACGTCGACGCGCACCGCGGTGAGCACCGCGCGACGCACGGGACGCGCGACGTCGAGCGCCCCGCTCACCGCGGACGAGTACGCGCGGACGAGCCCGCCCGCGCCGAGCAGGACGCCCCCGAAGTAGCGCGTGACGACGGCGACCACGTCGGTGACCTGGCGGTGCCGCAGCACCTCGAGCATGGGGACGCCCGCGGTCCCGGAGGGCTCGCCGTCGTCCGTGGAGCGCTGCTGGTCGGCGTGGGCGCCGACGACGAGCGCGACGCAGTGGTGCCGCGCGTCCCAGTGCTCCTTGCGGACCCGGGCGATCACGGCGTCCGCCTCGGCGACCGAGGTGACGGGGGAGAGGTGCGCAAGGAACCGGGACTTCTTGACGACGAGCTCGTGGTCGACGGGTCGGGCGATCGTCCCCCACAGCTCACCGGTGCCCGCGCTCATCCCGCGACCCTACCTGTGCGCCCCGGGCCCCCGTGAGATAGCGATCTGCCGCCGAGATAGCGACGTGCGACCGTGCGGAACCGGCGTTCCGTGCGGTACGTCGCTATCTCGGCGGGGACGGCCACCGGGGTCAGTCCGTGCCGGACTCCATGGCGGCGCGGTCGAGGAGCGCGTCGTCGCCCTCGGCCATGCCGCGCGACGCGATGACCTCGGCGCCGCCCTCGGGCATCGCGCCGATGAGCTCGGTCGTCGCCCCGGCCCCGGCCCCGATGAGCGCCGCGTGCGCGGTGCCGACGATGCCGATCCCGGCGTACTGCTCGAGCTTGGCGCGCGAGTCGGCGATGTCGAGGTTGCGCATGGTGAGCTGGCCGATCCGGTCCATGGGGCCGAACGCGGAGTCCTCGGTGCGCTCCATCGAGAGCTTGTCCGGGTGGTAGCTGAACGCCGGACCGGTGGTGTCGAGGACCGAGTAGTCCTCGCCGCGGCGCAGGCGCAGCGTGACCTCGCCCGTGACGGCGGTGCTGACCCAGCGCTGGAGCGACTCGCGGATCATGAGCGCCTGCGGGTCGAGCCAGCGCCCCTCGTACATGAGGCGGCCGAGGCGGCGGCCCTCGGTGTGGTACTGCGCGAGCGTGTCCTCGTTGTGGATCGCGTTGACGAGGCGCTCGTACGCGGCGTGCAGGAGCGCCATGCCGGGCGCCTCGTAGATGCCGCGGCTCTTGGCCTCGATGATGCGGTTCTCGATCTGGTCGGACATGCCGAGGCCGTGGCGGCCGCCGATCGCGTTGGCCTCGTTCACCAGGTCGACGGCGGACTCGAACTCGCGCCCGTCGATCGTGACGGGACGGCCCTGGACGAAGCCGATCGTCACGTCCTCGGTCGCGATCTCGACCGACGGGTCCCAGAACCGCACGCCCATGATGGGGTCGACGGTCTCGATGCCGGTGTCGAGGTGCTCGAGCGTCTTCGCCTCGTGCGTGGCGCCCCAGATGTTGGCGTCCGTCGAGTAGGCCTTCTCGGTGCTGTCGCGGTAGGGGAGGCCGTGGGCGAGCAGCCACTCCGACATCTCCTTGCGCCCGCCGAGCTCGGCGACGAAGTCGGCGTCGAGCCACGGCTTGTAGATGCGCAGGGCCGGGTTGGCGAGCAGGCCGTAGCGGTAGAACCGCTCGATGTCGTTGCCCTTGAACGTGGACCCGTCGCCCCAGATCTGGACGTCGTCCTCGTGCATCGCGCGCACCAGCAGGGTGCCGGTGACGGCGCGGCCCAGGGGAGTGGTGTTGAAGTACGCGCGCCCGCCGGAGCGGATGTGGAACGCCCCGCAGGCCAGGGCCGCGAGGCCCTCCTCGACGAGCGCCGCGCGGCAGTCGACCAGGCGCGCGACCTCGGCGCCGTACGCCGTGGCGCGTCCCGGCACCGACGCGATGTCGGGCTCGTCGTACTGGCCGATGTCGGCGGTGTAGGTGCAGGGCACGGCGCCCTTGTCGCGCATCCAGGCGACGGCGACGGACGTGTCGAGGCCGCCGGAGAACGCGATCCCGACGCGCTCGCCGACGGGGAGGGAGGTGAGAACCTTGGACATGGTCAAAGTATGCGCGAATCTGCATAGGTATTCAATCTCGCGCGGCCGGTCGGACTCCTCCGGGCCGATTCCGGTGTGTCTCGCCACTAATAGTGTGCCAAGCGGGTAGGTTCTCGACCGTGACCACCGACTCCGCCGCCTCGCCTCCCGACGGCCCCGGCGACACCGGCTCCAGCCCCGCCGCCGCACCGTCCCGGTACCCCCGGCCGACGGTCTCGCTGGACGAGGCCGAGTGGGTGTGGCGCACGCTCGCGACCGAGGCGATGGTCGAGGCGGCGAAGCCGGAGACGGTGCGCCTCGCCGTGATCGCCGGCCTCACGCGTGCGACCGGGGCCCGGTACGGCGACCTCCTGCGGTGCACCGCGGACGCGATCGACCTCGGACCCGCGACGGCGCGCGCGGGGGAGGGGAGGGTCGTGCTCACGCACGGCAAGCACCGCACGGTGCGCGAGCACGTGCTCAGCGCGAGCGTCGTCGTCGTGCTGCGGCGCTGGATGGCCGTGCGCGAGGTGCTCGCGGCGGACCTCGAGGGGTCGGTGCCGCGCGCGCTGCTGCTCACGGTGCACCACACGCACGACAACGGCGTGACCGTCTCCAGCGGCCTGCCCATCACCAAGCAGGGCCTCGTGCTCTCGTGGCGGCGGTTCGTGCACCGGACGAACGCCCGCTACGGCGCCGTGCGGGCGCCGCTGCCGACGCGCTTCGAGCAGGTCCGGCGGGCGTGGGTCGAGGCGTCAGCGCCCGTCGGCAGCGGGATCGTCGCCGGTCCCGGGCTCGGCGACGACGCCGGGCGGGACGCCCTCCTCGCCGCCGAGCTCCTGGAACAGGGTGACGTGGAGGCCGGCGGGGGCGTCGAGCCGTGAGTTGAGCGAGCCCCACGGGGTGCGGGTCGGGGGAGCGACGAGGTCTGCCCCGGCCTCGACGGCGCGCTCGGTGGCGGCCCGCGCGTCGTCCACCTCGAACGCCACGCGCAGGTGGCCGGCCACTTGGCGCCCGACCTCGACGTTGTCGATCGCCCGCTTGTGGGCCGGGTTCGCGATCTCGAGCGTCGCGTGCCCGACGTCGAGGATGGCCACCCGGTCCTCCTCGCCGTCGGCGTACGCGATGCGCTCGGGGAGGCCCAGGACGTCGCGATAGAAGGCGAGAGCGGCGTCGTAGTCCTCCGCCTCCACGACGAGACGGAGCTGGCGGACGGTGGGCTGGCGAGGAGTGTTGTCGCTCATCAGGCGACACTACGTCACATCGGAGAAAAATAGTGTGCCAAGCGGCCTCAACCAACCCCACCCGCCGGACACAACTCACCACACAGCACGGAAAAGCCGGCCGCGCGCCGGGTCGGGTGGACCGTGGCGCGCGGCCAGCTCTGAGCTGTGGAGCAGCGGTCCGGCAGGGGAGCGGGCGTCAGGGCTGGCCGGCGGCCGCCTGCTCGGCCTTGCGCGCGGCGCCGGTCTCGGTGCGCGCGCCGTCGGTGGAGAGGTCGCCACCGGTCGACTCGAGGTGCGCCCGGACGAACCAGTGGAACAGCTCGAGGTCGTGCAGGTGCCCGATGAGCAGGTCGTTCGTCACGTCGTCGAGCTCCTCGGTCGCGGTCGCGGCCTCGCGGTGCGCCGTGATGACGCCGACGTACACCTCGTCGAGGGCCCCCAGGTGGGCGATGGTCGAGGCGCGGCCGAGCGAGTAGTCCTCCCAGCTCCGCTCGGCGACCAGGGCGCCGGGCGTGCCCTTCGGGGAGACGCCCAGGGTCGCGATGCGCTCCGCGACGGCGTCGACCATCGCCCGGACGGCGTCGACCTGGGGGTCGATCATCTCGTGCACCGCGATGAAGTGCGGCCCGACGACGTTCCAGTGGATGTGCTTGAGCGTGAGCTGGAGGTCGTTGAGCGCGTGCAGGCGCTCCTGGAGGATCCCGGCGACCTTCGCCCCTTCCTCGGGGGTGAGCGACGGGACGGTGTACTTCGGCAGGTCGGAGCGAGCGGCCATGGGTGCCTCCTCGGGTCGGGTGCGTACGCCGCGGCGGCGGCGGGACGGTCTCGGGTGCCGTCCCCGCCATCGTCGGGCGGTCCTCGGCCGCTCGCAGGGCGAGGTCAGTCCCGCGGCGTGACGAGCAGCACGAGGCCCAGCACGGTGACGCCACCGAGCGCGGTGGCGACCGCCGACGAGACGTCTCTCGCCGTGACGACCTGGACGCCGAGCGCCACCACGAGCAGCGCGGCCTGCAGCACGACCACCCGACGGAGGTCGGGCAGCACCGCCCGCAGCTCGGCACGCGCGTCGGGCGGCACGTGGTCCGCCCACCAGGCGGCGCGCAGGACGAGGTGGCCCAGCGGGAGGAGCACGAGCACGACGGGGTCGAAGGGACCGTCCCCCTCCACGAGCAGGAGGAGGCCGCCGAGGAGGACGAGCACGTGCGGCACCGGTGGTGCGGGGAGGAAGGTCGTCGCGGTCCCGAGGACGACGGCGGTGCCCCAGACGAACGACGGTGCGAGTCCCGTCGTCTGGAGCGCCGCTCCGGTGAAGGCGGTGGCGAGGACGAGGAGGGCGGCGCGCGGCCACCACCCCGCGAAGGCGCGCCCGGTCTCGACCTCGAGGCGAGGACGCGGCCCCGCGGTGACGACCTCGCGTCGGACGAGGCGTCTCATCGGGCACCCCCGACGGGACTCGGTCGAGCGGGACCCTGTCGGTCGAGCCGTCGCGCCGCGAGCTCGAGCGTCCCGCGAGCGCCGTCGGCGCCGGGCGTGCCGTCGTGCCAGCGAGCGACGACGACCCCGCGGTCGCGCAGGTCGTCCACGCGGTCCGCGCGCTCGTGGCGCGTGACGGCCCAGGCGGTCGCGACGTGGTCGTCGACCTCGGCGAGGGAGACGGGTGGGAGGACGTCGACGACGACGACCACGTGCCCGGTGTCGTGCCACTGGCGTGCGAGGCGGGGCGCCTCGTCGTCGAGGAGGGTCGAGAAGAGGTAGACGGCGGCGCCGGCGGGCACCTGGGGCGGGCGGAGGCGGGCGGAGGGGTCGCCGACGGGTCGGGCGAGAGCGAGTCCGTGGAGGACGCGGCGCAGGTGGCGTCGTCCTCCGCCGGCGCGGACGGGCCGGGCGAGGCGGCCGAGGTCGTCGAGGGCGACGCGGTCGCCGTCGGCGAGGACGGTCTGGGCGACGGACGCGGCGGCGTGGCGGGCGAGGTCGAGGGAGGTGGCCTCGTCGGGGCGCTGGGCGCCGACGCCGTTCCAGGTGGCGAGATCGGGGGCGACCTCGTCGCGGGAGTCGACGACGAGGACGACGGTCGCCTCGGCGGTGCCGAAGGTGCGGCGGACGTACAGCGTGTCGAGGGTGGGGGAGCGGCGGGCGGTGGCGCGCCAGTCGATGCGGCGGAGCCGGTCGCCGGGGCGGAAGGCGTCGACGTCGCGGAGCTCGGTGCCGTCGCCGGGGCGTCGGGAGGTGTGGGGTCCGGAGAGCCCGCGCAGGCGGGAGGAGAGGGGCAGGCGTCCGAGCGGGAGCGGGCGGGGTAGGACGAGGCGGCGCGGTCCGCGGGCGACGCGGGGGACCTGCTCCTCGACGCCGTCGGGCCCATAGGCGGCGTAGTCGACGCGGAGGGTGTCGGTGACGCCGGTGCGTGCGGAGGGCGCGCGCCAGGCGAGCTCCTGGGTTCCGGGCGTGGTGCGGACCAGCCGTTCGGTGACGAGGCCGCCAGGGGCGAGGGCGCGCAGCCGCAGGAGTTCGACGCCGGGCGGCACGTCGGCGACGGTGCGGGCTGCGAGGGTGCCGGGTGGGGCGTCGGTGTCGAGGACGACGCGCACGCTGACGGGTCCGTGGGGGCGGCGGGTCCAGCCCCAGACGGCGCTGAGCAGGGGCGCGAGCCCTAGGAGTGCGGCGTCCGGGCGGCGGAAGAGGACGCCGAGGGCGAGGAGGGTGCTGCCGAGGAGGACGCCGGCGGCGAGGTGGACGGTGGTGCGCCAGCGGGGCGCGTCGGTGTCGCGGTCCGACGCAGGGGTGCTCATCCGCGAGCGCCGACGGTGGCGGGTCCGGGGACGGTCTGGAGGATGCCGGCGACGACGGTCTCGGGCCGCAGGTCGGCGGCCCACGCCCCGGGGGTGAGGGTGAGGCGGTGGGCGAGCACGGGGACGGCGACGCGTTTGACGTCCTCGGGCAGGACGACGTCGCGTCCGTCGAGGACGGCGACGCCGCGGGCGAGGAGGGCGAGGTTCTGGGAGCCGCGGGGTGACGCGCCGACCTCGAGGTCGCGGTGGGTGCGGGTGGCGGCGGCGAGGTCGACGCAGTAGGCGACGACGTCGGGGTGGACGTCGACCTGCTCGACGGCGGTCTGCATGGCGAGGACGGTGTCGCGGTCGACGACCTGGCGGACGACGGGATCGTCGTGGCGGCGGGCGATGCGGCGGGTGAGGACCTCGCGCTCCTCGTCGCGGCCGGGGTATCCGACGGAGAGGCGCACCATGAAGCGGTCGAGCTGTGCCTCGGGGAGCGGGTAGGTGCCCTCGTGCTCGACGGGGTTGGACGTCGCGACGACGTGGAAGGGGCGGGGCAGCGCGTGGGTGGTGCCTTCGACGGTGACCTGGCGCTCGGCCATGGACTCGAGCAGCGCGGACTGGGTCTTGGGGGCGGTGCGGTTGATCTCGTCGGCGAGCAGCAGCCCGGTGAAGACGGGTCCGGGCCGGAACTCGAAGGTCCGGGTCGCGGGGTCGTACACGGAGGATCCGGTGACGTCGGAGGGCAGGAGGTCGGGGGTGCACTGCAGTCGGGTGAAGTCGAGGCCGAGGGCCCGGGCGAGGCTGCGGGCGGCGAGGGTCTTGCCGAGCCCGGGGACGTCCTCGAACAGCACGTGCCCGCCGGCGAGGACGGTGGCGAGCGCGAGGGTGAGGGGTTCGCGGGCGCCGACGACGGCGGTCGCGACCTCGTCGAGGACGGCGCGGCCGTGCGCGGCGACGGTGGGCACGTCGAGGATCGTGCCCGGTCCGGCGGGGCGGGGTGCGGGGTCGGCGGTCATCGGGGTGTCCCTCCGTCGGGGCGGTCCGGGTGGTCGTGGATGGTCGTCGGTTCGGGCTGGTCGAGCTGGTCGATCCGGTCGAGCGCCGCGAGCCAGGTGTCGAGCTCGGCGGGCGTGGGGAGGCGGTCGTCGGTGACGAGGTCGTGGACGGTGCGGGCGGCGCGGGGGCCGAGGAGGCGGGCGACGTCGGTGGCGGTGCCGGGGTCGGCGAGGTCGTCGACGCCGTGGCGGGTGAGGCGACGCTCCGTGAGGTGGCGCACGCGGCGGGCGGCGGCGGCCGTGACGCGCCCGTCGCGGCCCAGGACGGACCAGCCGAGGTCGGACACGTCGCGCCGGTTGCCGTCGCGCCGCACGTCGGGGACGCGCGGCCACACGGTGTCCCCGGCGTAGCCGGTGCGGTGCCACAGCAGGACGCCCGCGACGCCGAGCGCGGTGAGCATGAGGGCGTGCGCGGGCGAGGACCCGAGCAGCACGAGGAGCGCGCCGAGCCCGACGACGGCGGCGCCGGCGAGCAGGGCCTGCCGGTCCGCCGGGTGCAGCCGGTCCCAGCGTCCGCGCGCCCTCACGGCCGGGCCTCGTCGTGGAGCGGGCGGTCGTGGGGTGCGGACGTGGCGGGGTCCCGGGTGCCGACGACCCGCGTCGTGAGGTCCGCCGCGATGCGGGCGAGCGCCGCGCGCGCCGCCTCCAGGTCGCGCTCCCCGAGCGGCGTCTCGCCGAACCGGGCACGGTGGTACAGGCCGCGCAGCGTCGCGACGGCGTCCGCGTCCACCCGGGTGCTCGCCAGGACCGCGGTCGTGAACTCCGTCGGGGTCTGCGCGGGGTCGCGCCGGGTGCCTGCCCGCTCCGCGGCGCGCTCGAGCGCGACCCACGCGGCGACGACGGCGTCGTGCGGGTCTGCGTCCGGCGCGCGCAGGTCGTCGTGCGCCCGCTCGACCGCTTCCCGCAGCTCGGGCACGACCGGGTCCTCGGCCGCGTGGACGGAGACGTCGCCGGGCGCCGTGACGAGGAGGTCGCGCCGGCGTCGCCGCACGAGGAGCGCCGGGAGGTAGCGGCGCGCCAGCACGACGAGGACCACGAGCACGACCGCGCCCAGGAACCAGAGCAGGTACGCGTCGAACGACAGGCCGCCGGTGTCGATCAGTGCACGGAGGTCCTCCCGCTCCTGCGACAGGACGTCGGTCGCGGCGGTGTCCGGCGGCGGCGCGACCGGGTCCTGCGCGACGTCGTCGAACCAGCCGGGCGCGTCCCAGCCCCACGGCGCGCCGACGGCGGCGGCGAGCACGGCCGCGAGCGCCAGCGCGGTGACGGCGGCGAAGCGGGCCGGTCCGGGCCGGCGGTGGTTCTCCCCCTGCGGTGCGGTCATGCGGGTCGGAGCGACTCGGCGTGGACGCCGGCGACGGCGGCGGCGACGAACGCGGCGGGGTCGGTGTCGAGGCCGCGGCCCATGGTGGACAGCCGGACGGGGACGTCGTGGAGGGCGTCGAGGATCTCCGGGCCGGCGGGGACGGAGGCGAGGTGGTGGCGCCCGGCGGGGGCGGCGAGCGTCGCGACCTGCTGGGCGACACGGTGGGTGAGGTCGGCTCCCCACCCGGGGAGCGCTTCGACGTCGGGCGTCGGGAGGGGCACGGGGACGTCGCTGGGGGCGAGGGCGACGCGTCCGTAGGCGGTGAGGGAGTGGTGGGAGACGCCGAGGTGGCGGGCGCGGGCGTCGGCGCCGGAGACGCGCAGGGAGGCGACGGGGCGGCCGCGGAGGGCGGCGACGGCGTTGAGGGCCTCGCCGGCGGCGACGCCGGAGAACCCCCAGCGGGTGCCGGTGCCGAGGTTGCCGGGTCCCTGGGCGACGACGACGAGGTCGGCGCCGGTGACGTGGTGGGCGGCGAGGAGGCCGGTGTGCACGGTGACGGCCTCGAGGTCGCCGCCGAACGCCTGCCCGACGGTGAGGCAGGTGTCGATCCAGCCGGTGTCGCGCAGGGTGGCGACGGTGCGGGAGAACGCGGCGGGCAGGGCGCCGCCGTCGGTCATGACGTAGGCGACCCGCGGCGTAGTGCGGCCCGCGAGCGCCGCGGCGTGCCGGGCGCCGGCGACGACGGCGGGCAGGGCGGAGTGGAGGTCGGCGACGACGACGGGGGTGCCGTCGAGGTCGTCGGCGTCGCGGAGGGTGTCGTGGTGGGGGGACTCCTGCTCGTCGACGCCGAGGACGAGGGCCTGGAGGGGGGTGTAGCGGGCCTTGACGAGGTGGCCGGGTCCGGGTGCGGGGTCGGGCGGGAGGGGGGTGCCGGGCTGGGCGGGGCCGACGACGAGGGCGTACCCGCCGGTGCCGAGGCCGCGTGCGAGGGCGGAGACGTTGAGGAGCACGTGGTCGCCGGGGTGGGGGGTGCCGACGAGCTGGGTGTAGGCGAGGGCGCGCACGGTCGCGTCGGGGTCGTCGTCGCGCCCGGGCAGGGGGTCGTGGAGCTGCACGTGCAGCTCCTGGGCGCCGGTCCAGGTCTTCGCGTGCGACACCACGGTCGCGGTCCGCCACGTGATCACGCGGCACACCCTATCGACCGACTAGCGTTGGGCTCGATGTCCGAGCCCACGCCCCCCTCGTCCGTGCCCGACCCTGCGCCGTCGTCGTCGGGGTCGTCGCCGACGAACCCGGCCGCGCGCCTGCTGAACCTGGTGATCGCGCTGGTGAACACGAACGCGTCGATGACGAAGCAGCAGATCCGCATCAGCGTGGCGGGGTACGGCGACGCCCCGTCCCCGGACGCGTTCGAACGGATGTTCGAGCGCGACAAGGACACGTTGCGCGACCTGGGGATCCCGATCGTGACGGTGGACGCGGGCGGGCACGCGGACGAGGTCGGGTACCGGATCGACCAGGACGCGTACGCGCTGCCCGCGGTGGACCTGACGCCGGCGGAGCTGGGGGTGCTGGCGCTGGCGGCGCAGTTCTGGCAGGACAAGACGCTGCGCACGGACATCTCGCGGGCGCTGACGAAGCTGCGGGCGGCGGGCGCGGGGGAGACCGCGATGGACGTGGTGGCGGGCCTGGCGCCGCAGGTGCGGCCGGTGGGGGACGCGTACGCGACGCTCATGGACGCGATCTCGGCGCGGCGGGCGGTGTCGTTCACGTACCGGGCGGCGAGCACGGGCGAGGTACGGGCGCGGCGGGCGCAGCCGTGGCGGATCGCGGCGCGGCGCGGCGGCTGGTACCTGGTGGGGTTCGACCTGGACCGGGGGGCGCCGCGGTCGTACCGGCTGAGCCGGGTCGAGGGCCGGGTGCGGGCGACGGGCCCGCGCGACGCGTTCGAGGTCCCGGCGGACGTGGACGTGGACGCGGCGCTGGGCACGCGCGACGCGGGCGGGGTGGCGCGCCTGGCGGTGGTGCCGGAGCGCGCGGGGGCGCTGCGGGCGCGTGGCACGGTCGTGGGGTCGGTGCCCGACGCGCGGGCGGGCGATGGCGCGGGCCGCGACGTGCTGGAGGTGGCGTACGACGTGCGGTACGCGCTGGCGGACGAGGTCGTGGGGTACGGGGACGCGGTGCTCGTGCTCGGGCCGCCGGACCTGCGCGCGGCGGTCGTGCGGCGGCTGCGGGACGCGGCGGCGCTGGGCTCGTCGTCGGTACCCGTGCCGGGTCCGGAGCAGGGCGAGGGGTCGACGGAGGTGACGGGGCGTGGCTGAGCGCGCGGACGACCGGCTGGTGCGCCTGCTGGGCATCGTCGCGTACCTGGACGGGGCGGGGCCGGTGCCGGTGGGCGAGCTCGCCCGGCACTTCGGCGTGAGCGAGCGCCAGGTCCTGGACGACGTCGACGCCCTGTGGGTGTCCGGCACCCCCGGGTACTGGCCGGACGACCTCATCGACTTCGACGCCGACTCGATCGAGCGCGGCGTCGTGCGGCTCACCGAGGCGCGCGGCATGACTCGGCCCCTGCGCCTGGGCACGCGCGAGGCCGTGGCGCTCATCGCGGCGCTGCGGGCCATGCGGGAGACGGCGGCGGTGCAGGCCGACCCCGAGCGCGCGGGCGTCGTGGAGTCGGTGCTGCGCAAGCTCACCGACGCCACGGGCGAGGCCGCGGCCGCGCTCGACGTGCAGCTCGCGCCCGAGGGCGACCCGCGCGTCGTCGCGGCCATCACGAGCGCGCTCGTCGCGGGCCACCGGCTGCGCATCCGGTACGTGACGGCCGCCGACGAGGAGTCCGAGCGCGAGGTCGACCCCGTGTCCCTGCACACGCAGGACGAGCACGCGTACCTGCTCGCGTGGTGCCACCGCGCCCGCGGGCGCCGCACGTTCCGCGTCGACCGCATCCTCGCCGCCACCGAGCTCGACCAGCCCGTCGAGGGGCACGACGTCGACCCCGACGTCGACTTCACCCCCACCGGCGACGCGCCGCTCGCGACGATCACGTTCGCCAGCCCCGCGCGCGCCGTCGCGGAGCAGGTCCCCGTCGAGTCCGTGCGCAACCTGCCCGACGGCGCGTTCGAGGTCCGCCTGCGCGTCACCAACCCCGTGTGGCTGCGCCAGCTCCTCACCGAGCGGGCGCGGCACGTGCTCGCCGTCGAGCCCGCGTCGGTCGCGCGCGACGTGCGCGAGGCCGCGAGCGCCGCCCTGTCCGCGTACGCGCACCTGCCCGGCGGGACCGACGACGGGCCGGGCGGCGAACCGTCCGGCGACCGGGCCGCTGGCTAGGGTGGGCGGCATGTGGTTCTGGGTCTGGACGCTGCTCGTCGTGGGCACGCTCGTGGGCGCGTTCTTCCTCGCGCGGCACCTGTGGCGGTCCGTGAAGGGGCTGGGGCGCGAGCTGTCGCGCGCCTCGCAGGTCGCGGCGGACATGAGCGCGCGGGCGGACGAGCTGTCGCGCGCCCTGGAGGAGGCGCAGCCGTCGACCGCGCCGACGCTGTTCGACGACCCGGTCGTGCTCCAGGAGCGCGTGGACCTGCTGCGCGCCGAGCGGGCGGAGCGGCGCGCGCAGCGGCGCCGGCGCGACGAGCAGGTCTGGTCCCGCTGGCGCCGGTTCAACGCGTAGGGTTCACCGCGTAGACTCGCTCGCGTAGCGCCGTTCGCCTCGAGGAGGAGTTAGCCCATGGGCATGCTCAAGCCCTGGCACATCATCGTGCTGGTCGTCGTCATCCTGCTCCTGTTCGGTGCGCGTCGGCTCCCCGACCTGGCCAAGAGCGTCGGGCAGTCGCTGAAGATCTTCAAGAGCGAGGTCAAGGACCTGCGCGAGGACGACACCACGCCGCCCGCGGCGGGTGGCGCCGGCTCGACGTCCGCGTCCACCGGCACCTCCTCGCCGACCGTGACCGGAGGGACGACGTCGCCCGAACCGGGCGACACCTCGAAGGGATAGTCGGTGTCACGTACGTCCCGTGACCCCGAGGGGCGGATGCCGCTCCGCGAGCACCTCCTGGAGCTGCGCAAGCGTCTCTTCCTCGCCGCGTGCGGCCTCGTGGTCGGCGCGATCGTCGGGTGGTTCCTCTACGAGCCGCTGCTCGAGGCGCTGCAGGCGCCGCTGCTCAAGGCGGCGGAGGAGCAGGACAAGGTCATCAGCCTGAACTTCTCGGGCCTGGCCTCCGCGCTCGACATGAAGGTCAAGGTCTCCCTCTTCCTCGGCGTCATCGTCACCTGCCCGTGGTGGCTGTACCAGCTGTGGGCGTTCATCACGCCGGGTCTGACGACCCGGGAGAAGCGGTACGCGTTCGCGTTCCTCGGCGCGTCGGTCCCACTGTTCCTCGGCGGCGCGTTCCTCGCGTGGTGGGTCCTGCCGCACGCGGTCGACATCCTCGCCGGGTTCGTGCCCGAGGGCGCGACCAACCTGGCCGACGCGCAGGGTTACCTGAGCTTCGTCATGCGCCTCGTGCTGGCGTTCGGGCTCGCGTTCGTGATGCCCGTGGTGCTCGTCGCGCTCAACGCGGCCGGGATCATGCGCGCGTCCGCGATGGCCAAGGGCTGGCGGTGGGCGGTGCTCGTCGCGTTCCTGTTCGCGGCCGTCATGACCCCCACCCCGGACGCGCTGACGATGATCTTCGTGGCGCTGCCGATCTGCGGCCTGTACTTCGCGGCGCTCGGCATCAGCTACCTCCACGACCGGCGCGTCGACAAGCTCGACGCCGCACGGCTCGCCCTGTGAGCGCCACGCCCCGGCCGCGCCCCCGTGGGCGCGGGGGCCGCGCGTGAGCACGGTCGCCCTCGTCGTCAACCCGACGGCGGGGCGCGGCCGCGGCCGCGCGGCCGGGGGACGCACCGCCGACGCGCTGCGCGCCGCCGGGCACACCGTCGTCGACCTCAGCGCCCCGAGCCTGCCCCTCGCGCAGGAGTCCGCCGACGCCGCCGTGCGCGGACCGGGCGGGGACGGCGCGGGTGCGCGGCCCGGGGTGGACGCGCTCGTCGTCGTCGGCGGGGACGGCATGGTGCACCTCGGCGTGAACGCGACCGCCGGGACCGGCGTCCCGCTCGGGATCGTCGCGGTCGGGACGGGCAACGACTTCGCGCACGGCCTCGGGCTGCCCACGACCCGCGCGGACCGGTGCGTGGACGCCCTCCTCGCGGCCCTCGGCCCCGCCGCGGGCACCGTGTCCTCGGCGAGCGCCGCGCCGTCCGTGCGCGCCGTCGACGCCGCGCGCGTCACGGGCGAGCACCTGCCCGCCCCGCGCTGGTACGCGGGCGTGCTGTCCGCGGGGATCGACGCGGCCGTCAACGCGCACGCGAACGCGGCCACCTGGCCGCGCGGCCGGTCCCGGTACGCGCGCTCGGCCCTCACGGAGATCACGCGGTACCGCCCGTACGGGTACCGGGTCACGCTGCGCGGCGTCCCCGCGGGCGACGAGCTGCCCGACCTGCTCGCCGGGGCGCCCCTCCTGCGCGACGGCGCCGCCCTCGGTACGGCGGACCCCGCCGACCCGGGACCGCAGGACGGGCGGACCGTGGTGTGGGAGTCCCCGGGCGCGCTCGTGTCGGTCGCGAACGGGCCGCGCATCGGCGGCGGCATCCGGATCGCGCCGGGCGCGGCGCTCGACGACGGCCTGCTCGACGTCGTCGTCGCGGGCCCGTTCGGGCGCTGGGGCGCGACCCGCATCTTCCCCGGCATGTACGCGGGTCGGCACCTGGCGAACCCGGGGGTGGGGACGCTGCGCGCGACGTCGGTGACGGTCGCGGCGACCGAGGCGGGCGCGACCCCGCCGCACGCGTTCGCCGACGGGGAGCACCTGGGCCCCCTGCCGCTGCGGGTCGACGTCGTCCCGGGCGCGCTGCACGTCCTTGACGCCCCGGCCGGCGCCGCCGCGCAGCGCTGAGGACCGCGGGCGAACGGCCCGCGACCCGTCGCCGGGCGGCCCGCGCGCCGACCGGCGAGGTGGGCGGTGGATCGTAGGCTGGCACCATGACGGCCGCTGAATCGCCCGCCGCCCGTTACGCCGCGTCCCGGGCCCGCCAGGTGGCGTCCCGCACCCGGCTCGCGGAGTTCCGGCAGGTCCTCGACTTCCCCCTCGACGACTTCCAGGAGCGCGCGTGCGAGGCGCTGGAGGAGGGCCGCGGCGTCCTGGTCGCGGCCCCCACGGGCGCGGGCAAGACGGTCGTGGGCGAGTTCGCCGTGCACCTCGCCCTCGCGGGCGGGCGCAAGGCGTTCTACACCACCCCCATCAAGGCGCTGTCGAACCAGAAGTACGGCGACCTCGTGCGCCGCTACGGCGCCGACTCGGTCGGCCTGCTCACGGGCGACACGACGATCAACGGGGAGGCGCCCGTCGTCGTCATGACGACCGAGGTGCTGCGCAACATGCTGTACGCGGGCTCGCGCACGCTCGACGGCCTCGCGTTCGTCGTCATGGACGAGGTGCACTACCTCGCCGACCGGTTCCGCGGGCCGGTGTGGGAGGAGGTCATCATCCACCTGCCCGACGACGTCCAGCTCGTGTCCCTGTCCGCGACCGTGTCGAACGCGGAGGAGTTCGGCGACTGGCTCGAGATGGTGCGCGGCGACACGACCGTCGTCGTCAGCGAGCGCCGGCCCGTGCCGCTGTGGCAGCACGTCCTCGTCGCGTCGGCGAACCCGGCGACCGGGGTCGCGCACGCGGGCGGCGGGCGCGCGCTCGGCGCGGACCTGCTCGACCTGTACGCCGGGCACGTGGACCCCACGGACCCGGGCGTGAACCCGCCCATCAACCCGGACCTGCTGGCCGCGTTCCGCGCGGCCCCGCGCACGAGCGCGTCGGGGCCGGGCGGGCGCCGCGGCCCGGGCGACCGCGGGTACCGGGGGCGGGGCGGTCGGCGTCCCGGCCCCGACCGGTCCGGGCTCGGGGCGCGCCGCACCCCGGCGCGGTTCGCCGTCGTTGACGCGCTGGACGCTGACGGGCTGCTGCCCGCGATCTACTTCATCTTCTCCCGCGCCGGGTGCGAGGGGGCCGTGCAGCAGTGCCTCGCCGCGGGGCTGCGCCTCACCTCGCCCGCGGAGGAGGCGGAGATCCGGCGCGTCGCCGAGGAGCGCACGGAGACCATCCCCGCGGAGGACCTCGAGGTGCTCGGGTACTGGACGTGGACCGAGTCGCTCGCGCGCGGGATCGCGGCGCACCACGCCGGGATGCTGCCCGTGTTCAAGGAGACCGTCGAGGAGCTGTTCAGCCGCGGCCTCGTCAAGGTCGTGTTCGCCACCGAGACCCTCGCGCTCGGCATCAACATGCCCGCCCGGTCCGTCGCGCTGGAGAAGCTCGTCAAGTGGGACGGCACCGCGCACGTCGACGTCACCCCCGGCGAGTACACCCAGCTCACCGGGCGCGCCGGGCGGCGCGGCATCGACGTCGAGGGGCACGCCGTCGTCGTCGACCACGCGGGCCTGGACCCCGTCCACCTCGCGGGGCTGGCGTCCAAGCGCCTGTACCCGCTGCGGTCCAGCTTCCGGCCCACGTACAACATGGCCGTCAACCTCGTCGCGCAGGTCGGGCGCGACCGCGCGCGCGAGGTCCTGGAGACGTCGTTCGCGCAGTTCCAGGCCGACCGCGGGGTCGTCGGGCTCGCGAAGCAGGCGCAGGCGCACGCAGAGGCGCTCGACGGTTACGCGCAGGCCATGACGTGCGACCGCGGCGACTTCGCGCAGTACGCGGCGCTGCGGCGGCGCATCACCGCGCGCGAGGGCGACCTGTCGCGCGCCGCGAGCCGGTCGCGCCGCGCGGAGGTCGTGGCGGCGTTCGAGCGGCTGCGCCCCGGGGACGTGGTCGAGGTGCCGTCGGGGCGGCGCGCGGGCTACGTCGTCGTGCTCGACCCGGGGGAGGGGGCCGGGTTCGACGGCCCGCGCCCCACCGTGCTCACGCAGGACCGGCAGGTGAAGAAGCTCACCGTGGCCGACGCGCCGGGCGGCATCCGCACCGTCGCCACGGTCCGGGTCCCCAAGTCCTTCAACCCGCGCGTGCCCGCCCAGCGGCGCGACCTCGCCTCCACGCTGCGCAACGCCCTCGGCGCGCTCGACGAGCCCGGCGCGCGACCCGGGCGCACCCCCCGCACGCGGTCGGCCGCCGCGGACGACGCGGAGCTCTCGCGCCTGCGCGCGCAGCTGCGCGCCCACCCGTGCCACGACTGCCCCGACCGCGAGGACCACGCGCGCTGGGCCGAGCGCTGGGCCCGGCTCAAGAAGGAGCACGACCAGCTCGTGCGCCGCGTCGAGGGCCGCACCGGGTCCATCGCGCGCGTGTTCGACCGCATCTGCGACGTCCTGCTCACCCTCGGCTACCTCACCCCGGGCGAGGTCGCGGACGACCCGGTCGCCCCGCTGGAGGACGCGCTGGACGCGGAGGATCCCGCCGGCGGCGCGCACCCCGACCCCGACGGTGCCCGTGACCGTGACCGCGCAGGACGGGCCGGGCTGCGCGTCACCCCCGACGGGCAGTGGTTGCGCCGCCTGTACGCGGAGAATGACCTGCTGCTCGCCGAGTGCCTGCGCCGCGGCGTGTGGGAGGACCTCGACGCCCCCGCCCTCGCGGCGGTGGTGTCCACGTGCGTGTACGCGGGGCGGCGCGAGGACCACGGCGAGCCCGACGTGCCCGGCGGCCCCCGCGGGAAGCTCGCCCGCGCGCTCGAGGCGACCACGCGCGTGTGGTCCGAGGTGGACGACCTGGAGGAGGCGCACGACATCGACGCGACCGGCGCCCTCGACGAAGGCCTCGTCACGGCCGTGCACCGCTGGGCCGTGGGCCGCAGCCTCGACGCCGTGCTGCGCGGCTCGGAGATCGCCGCCGGCGACTTCGTGCGCTGGTGCAAGCAGGTGATCGACGTCCTCGACCAGGTGGCGACCGCCGCGCCGACGCCCGCCGTGCGGCGCACCGCGCACCAGGCGATCGAGAAGCTGCGGCGCGGCGTCGTCGCGTACTCGAGCGTCTGAGCCGGCCGAGCGGGCGACCCCGGGCGCCCGGCCGGGTGCGTGACGTGCGCGACACCCGCCGCGACCTGCACGGACGTCACACCGGAACGGCGCGTTTCGGGCGGTTGTGGCGGTATCGTGAAGGATTGTGGCCTCAACCCTGTACCGCGGCGGCGTGATCCACTCCCAGGCCGACCCGTTCGCAGAAGCACTCCTCGTCGACGACGGCGTCATCGCCTGGATCGGCGCCGACGACACGGCCGACGGGCTCGCCGCCCGCGCCGACCGCGTGATCGAGCTCGACGGCGCGCTCGTCGCGCCCGGGTTCGTCGACGCGCACGTCCACCTGTTCGAGGTCGGGCTCGCCCTCGCGGGCGTCGACCTGTCCGCGAGCGCCGGCGTGACGACGCTCTCCGCCGCGCTGGAGGCGGTCGCGAAGGCCGCCGCGGGCGTCGGGGACGACGACGTGGTCCTCGCGTTCGGCTGGGACGAGCGATCCTGGCCCGAGGGGCGCCCGCCGACGCGCGACGAGCTCGACGCGGCCGCGGGCGGGCGCGCGGTGTACGCGGCGCGGGTCGACGTGCACTCGGCCGTCGTCTCCACGACGCTCGCGCGGCGCTGCGCCCTGGCGGAGCGGCCGGGCTGGGACGAGTCCGGCTGGGTGACGGGCGAGGCGCACCACGTCGCCCGGGACGTCGCGCGCGACGTGTCGCCCGCGCGGCGCACCGCCCTGTACCGGGCGGCGCTGCGCGCCGCGGCGGAGCAGGGGATCGTGTCGGTGCACGAGATGAGCGCCCCGCACATCGACACGCGCGCCGGGCTGCGCGAGCTGCTCGCGCTCACGGGCGAGGCGGCCTCGGGGCTGGCGCACGTCGTCGGGTACCGGGGCGAGCTGTGCACCACGGTCGACGACGCGCGGGAGGTCCTCGCGGACGTGCCGGGCCTGACGGGCCTCGCGGGCGACCTCAACGTGGACGGGTCGATCGGGTCGCGCACCGCCGCGATGCGCCTGCCCTACCAGGACGGGCCGGACCGCACCGACCGCGGGAACCTCTACCTGAGCGCGGAGCAGATCGCGAACCACCTGTCCGCGGTCGGCGCGGCGGGCACGCAGGGCGGGTTCCACGTCATCGGGGACCGCGCGATGGACGAGCTCGTCCTCGGGCTCGAGGTCGCCGCGGAGGTCCACGGGCAGGGCGCGGTGCGGGCGGCGCGGCACCGGGTGGAGCACGCGCTGTTCGTGGACGCGACGGCGCTGGCGTCCCTGCTGCTGTTCGGCGTGAGCCTGAGCATCCAGCCCGGCTTCGACGCGGCGTGGGGCGGGCCGCAGGGCATGTACGCGGCGCGCGTGGGCGCGACACGGGCCGAGGGCCTGAGCCCGTTCGCGGACCTCGCGGGTGCGGGCGTGCCGCTCGCGTTCGGGTCGGACGCGCCGGTGACCCGGCTCGACCCGTGGGCGGGCGTGCTCGCGGCGATGTCGCACGTGGACCCGGACCAGCAGATCTCGGCGCGGGCCGCGTTCCGCGCGCACACGCGCGGCGGGTGGCGCATCGCGGGCCTGGACCACACAGGCGCCGGGCAGCTGCGCGTGGGGGCGCCCGCGCACCTGGCCGTGTGGCGGGGCGAGCACCTCGTGGTGCAGGGCGCGCTCGGGCGCACGACGTCGTCGTGGAGCACGGACGCGCGCGCCGGGCAGCCGCTCCTGCCGGAGCTCGGCCCGGACGTGCCGCGACCCCGGTGCCTGCAGACCGTGCGCGACGGCGTCCCCCTGTTCGACACGTTCGTCTGACCGCTACCGCTTGACAGGGCCGTGAGCCGGAGTAGGTTCGACAGGGTGTTCCGGCCCCCGCGGCCGCAGGGGGATCAGCCACCGACGACGACCCCTCGGCGTTCCGCGCCGGGTACCTGGCCGGGCTCGCGCGCTCAGTAGAAAACGTGCTCCGCCGGTGGCGGCGTCGTACGGGCCGAAGGGCGCGCGAGCCCGCACACATTCCACCCCGCCCGGTCCCGTGTTCACCCGTGGGGCCTCGGCCGGCACCGGTTCCGGCGCAGGTGCGTGGCGTAGGGTGCACCCGTGCACGCCCCCGAGCCCACGGCCGCCCCGGCCGGGCGCCCCCGCCCCGCAGGACCGGACACCTCCGCCCTGGACTCCCCGGCACCCGCGACGCCCGCGACCGGCACCGGCACCGGCACCGGCGAGAGCGGCCGCCGCGTCCCCGGCACGGGGGAGGGCCGCACGCTCGCCGGGCCCCCGTCGCGGCCGCTCACCCTCCTCCTGGCCCTCGCGGGAGGCCTCGTCACCGACGCGGCGTTCCCCGACCGCGGGTGGTGGCCCCTCGCGTTCGTCGGCGTCGCCGCGCTGTTCTGGGCGCTGCGGCGCGACGGCGCACGCTGGGGCTTCCTCGTCGGGCTCGTGTGGGGGCTCGCGTTCTTCCTGCCGCACCTGTGGTGGGCGAACTACGCGACCGAGACCGTGCCGTGGGTCGCGCTGTCCGTCATGGAGGCGTGCTTCGTCGCCGTGCTGGGCGTCGCCTGGGTGTGGGCGCGGCGGTGGTCGTGGCTGACCGGGCGCCCGTGGGCGCAGGCCGTCGCGTTCGCGGTGCTGTTCGTCGGCGTCGAGCAGGCGCGCACCGAGGTGCCGTTCGGCGGCTTCCCCTGGGGCCGGCTCGCGTTCTCCCAGGCGGACTCCCCGCTCGGGCGCGCGGCCTGGCTCGGCGGCGAGGCTCTGGTGTCCCTGCTCGTCGCGCTCGCCGGGTCGCTGCTCGCGGTCGCGGTGCTCGCGCTGGTGCGTCGCCGCGACGTCGTCACGGGCGCCGTCGTCCCGGTCGCCGTGGCCGGTGCGCTCGTGGCCGCGCCCCTGCTCGTGCCGCTCGACACGCGCGCCGAGGCCGGCACGCTCGCCGTCGGGGCGGTGCAGGGCAACGTGGGCGAGCCCGGGCTCGGGTCGTTCGCGAACCGGGCCGAGGTGCTGAACAACCACCTGCAGGGGACCGTCGCGCTGCTGGACCAGGTGGAGCCCGGCGACCTCGACGTCGTCCTGTGGCCCGAGAACGGCTCCGACCTCGACCCGCAGACCGCGCCCGACGTGGCGCGCGCCATCGACGACGCCGCGCGCGAGGTCGAGGCCCCGATCCTCGTCGGCGCGCAGGAGTACCCCGACACCGGCGGCCGGTACAACGTGTCGCTGCTGTGGGAGCCGGGCGCGGGCGTCGTCGACCGGTACGCCAAGCAGCACCCCGCCCCGTTCGGCGAGTACATCCCCTTGCGGTCCCTGCTGCGGATCTTCTCCGACCAGGTCGACCGCGTGAGCATCGACATGATCGCCGGCACCGAGACCGGGGTCGTGGACCTCGCGTCCGAGCGCCTCGGGCGCACCGTGCCGCTCGGCGTCGTCATCTGCTTCGAGGTCGCCTACGACGGCCTCGTGAACGACGCGGTGGACGCGGGCGCCGAGGTGCTCGTCGTGCAGACCAACAACGCCTCCTTCGGGTACACCGCCGAGTCCACGCAGCAGCTCGCGATGTCGCGCCTGCGCGCCGTGTCGACCGGGCGCGCGACCGTGCAGGTCTCGACCGTCGGCGTCAGCGGCGTCGTCGCCCCGGACGGCGAGCTCCTGCAGAGCACCGACCTGTTCACCGCCGACCAGATGGTCGCGGACCTGCCGCTGCGCACGAGCCTGACCCCGGCCGTGCGGGCGGGGGACTGGCCGGGCCGCGTCGTCGAGCTCCTCGCGCTCGGCCTCCTGGCCGCGGGCGTCGTGAGCGTCGTCCGCGAGCGCCGCGCCGCCCGCGCCGTCTCGGCGTCGGGCGCCCGGACGACGGCGCCGACGCGCACGACGGGGGACGAGGCGTGAGCGGCCGCCCGGGGGAGGTCGCCGGCGCGCCTGGCCGCGTGCTCGTCGTCGTGCCCACGTACGACGAGGCGCTGACCCTGCCGGGCACGCTCGCGCGGCTGCGCGCCGCGGTGCCGGACGCGGACGTGCTCGTCGTGGACGACGCGAGCCCCGACGGGACGGGTGAGCTCGCCGACGCAGCGGCCGCCACGGACCCGGGCGTGCACGTGCTGCACCGCGCGGGCAAGGAGGGCCTGGGCGCCGCGTACGTCGCGGGGTTCGGCTGGGGCCTGGACGCCGGGTACGACGTCCTGGTCGAGATGGACGCCGACGGGTCGCACCGGCCCGAGCAGCTGCCGTCCCTGCTGGCTGCGCTCGACGCGGCGGGGGAGACCGGCGACGGCGCGGGCGCGGACCTCGTCATCGGGTCGCGCTGGGTGCCGGGCGGGCAGGTGGAGAACTGGCCGTGGCACCGCGAGGTGCTCTCCCGCGCCGGGAACGTGTACGTGCGCGTCGCGCTCGGGCTCGGCCTGGGCGACGCGACGGCGGGCTTCCGCGCGTACCGTGCGGACGCGCTGCGCGCCGTCGACCTCGCGAGCGTGGAGTCGCACGGGTACTGCTTCCAGGTCGACATGGCCTGGCGGGTCGTGCGGGCGGGCGGCCGGGTGGTCGAGGTGCCGATCACGTTCGTCGAGCGCACCGCGGGCCGCTCGAAGATGAGCCGCTCGATCGTCACCGAGGCCCTGTGGAAGGTGACGGTGTGGGGCGCGCGGCGGCGCGCGACCCAGCTCGCGGGGGCGGTGCGGTCGGTCACGGGCCGTCGCCCGCGCTGAGACCCCGGACACGACCGAGGCCCGGACCCCCGTGGGGTCCGGGCCTCGCGTGCGTCGTGCGTGCGGCGTCAGGCGCTGCGGCGCAGCTTGCCGGCGCGCAGCAGTCCGAGGCGCTCGTCGAGCAGCTCCTCGAGCTCGGAGATCGTGCGGCGCTCGAGCAGCATGTCCCAGTGGGTGCGGGCGGGCTTGCCGGCCTTGGGCTCGGGGCGCTCGGCGTCGCGCAGGAGCGCCTCGGCACCGCAGCGGCACTCCCACACCGGGGGGACCTCGGCGTCGGTCGAGAACGGCAGGATGATGGTGTGCCCGTTGGGGCAGTCGTAGTGCGCCTGGAAGCGGGGGGCGAAGTCGACGCCCTCGTCCGACTCCATGCTCTTCGCACCGATGCTCATCCCGCGCAGCGAACGGTCGGCCATGGTGTCCTCCTGAGGGGTCTTCGGGGGTGGGTGGGCGCGCCCGGTGGGGTGCGGGCAGCGGCCCGGTCTACGAGAGGCAACGCCTCACCGTCGGTCGGTGTTCCGGCGCGTCGTGAAGGTCCGGTGAACGTCGCGGGTGCCCGCGGCCTGGCCGCCCCCACGGCGTCGAGCCGGTCCGCCTCGGCGCGTCGCGGTCCCAGGCTCCCGGGTTTCGATGCCCGACGCAACTCGTCGCGGCCGCCGCGGCACCCACGTGCGCACGCTCACGCGGGCGTCGGAAGGACCCGGGAACAAACCCGGGGGGTCCCCGGTTGAGCCGCATGTACATGCAAACGCATCGACCTAGGACTCACGGGAGCACACCATGCAGTTCGGCATCTTCACCGTCGGCGACGTCACGACGGACCCCACGACGGGCCGGACCCCCGACGACACCGAGCGCGTGCGCTCGATGCTGACGATCGCGAAGCACGCGGACGAGGCCGGCCTGGACGTCTTCGCCACGGGCGAGCACCACAACCCGCCGTTCGTCCCGTCCTCGCCGACGACCATGCTCGGCTACCTCGCCGGTGTGACGAAGAACATCGTCCTGTCGACGTCCACGACCCTCATCACGACGAACGACCCCGTGCGCCTCGCGGAGGAGTACGCGATGCTCCAGGTCATCTCGGACGGGCGCATGGACCTCATGATGGGGCGCGGCAACACGGGCCCGGTGTACCCGTGGTTCGGGCAGGACATCCGCAACGGCATCCCGCTCGCGATCGAGAACTACGCGCTGCTGCGCCGCCTGTGGACCGAGGACGTCGTGGACTGGGAGGGCAAGTTCCGCACCCCGCTGCAGGGCTTCACCTCGACCCCGCGCCCGCTGGACGGCGTGCCGCCGTTCGTGTGGCACGGGTCGATCCGCAGCCCCGAGATCGCCGAGCAGGCCGCCTACTACGGCGACGGGTTCTTCCACAACAACATCTTCTGGCCCATCAGCCACACGAAGCAGATGGTGCAGTTCTACCGCCAGCGCTGGGAGCACCACGGCCACGGCCCCGCGGACACCGCGATCGTCGGGCTCGGCGGCCAGGTGTTCATGCGCAAGGACTCCCAGAAGGCGTGGGACGAGTTCCGGCCCTACTTCGACAACGCGCCCGTGTACGGGCACGGCCCGTCGATGGAGGACTTCACGCGCGAGACGCCGCTCACCGTCGGCTCCCCGCAGCAGGTCATCGACCGGTACGCCGCGATGCGCGAGCACGTGGGCGACTACCAGCGCCAGCTCTTCCTCATGGACCACGCCGGCCTGCCGCTCAAGACGGTGCTCGAGCAGATCGACCTCCTCGCGGGCGAGGTCGTGCCCGTGCTCCGCAAGGAGATGGAGGCCGCGCGCCCCGCGCACGTGCCGGCGAACCCGCCGAGCCACGCCGAGCGCGTCGCCGCGGCCCGCGCCGCCGGGACCGAGGGCGCCGCGCACGTCGGCGGCACCGAGGACCGCTGGACCGGGCGCACCGCCGAGGACGACCAGGAGCCGGCGAAGGCCGGTGCCGCGTTCGGGCTGTGACCCGCGCCGTCCCGCGGCCGACGTCACCGGCCGCGGGACCGGCCGCCCGACGGCGTACGGTCGAGGGGTGCCCCGTGCACCCGCTCGGCCTGCCGCCGTCGGGCACCCCCGCACCGTCCGGCCCGGCGACGGGCCGACCCCCGCACCACACGCCACACCCCAGGAGCACCGCATGACCGCCAGCACCCCCGCCCCGGACCGCCGCCTCGTCGTGGTGTCCGCCGGGCTGTCCAAGCCGTCCTCCACGCGCCTGCTCGCCGACCGGCTCGCCGAGGCCACGGTGCGCGAGCTCCAGGGGCTCGGCGTGAGCGCCGAGGTCGAGACCGTGGAGCTGCGCGACCACGCGCACGCCGTCGTCGACGCGATGCTCACCGGCTTCCCCACGGGCGAGCTCGCCGGGGTGCTCGAGCGCCTCGCCGCCGCGGACGGGATCGTCGTGACGACCCCGCTGTTCACCACCACATACTCGGGGCTGCTCAAGTCGTTCGTGGACGTCCTCGACAAGGACTCGCTCACCGGCACGCCCGTGCTCCTCGGTGCGACCGGCGGCACCGCCCGCCACTCGCTCGCGCTCGAGTACTCCCTGCGCCCGTTGTTCACCTACCTGCGAGCCGACGTCGCCACGACGTCCGTGTTCGCCGCGACCGACGACTGGGCCGCCGCCGAGGCCGACTCCGGTGGCGGGCTGCCTGCCCGCATCGCGCGCGCCGGGCGCGAGCTCGCGGAGAAGGTCGCGCTGCGCAAGAACGCCGGCCCCGCCGACCCGTTCGCGGCCACGCCCGACTTTTCGGCGCTGCTCGGCGGGCTCTGACCCGCCCCCCTGACGGCGCGCCCCGGCCACCGGTGCTCCCGGCCGGGGCGCGCTGCCGTTCCCTGACCTGCGAGGACGTCGCCCGAGGGGCTTGCCCCGGGCGGGTGCCCCGCGGCAGGATCGGGGGACCGACGACGACGGGGGAGCACCATGAGCACCAGCGCGACCGAGGGCCACACCGAGGTCCCCCCGGCGGACCCCGCACCGGCGCCCACGGTCGAGCCCGTCGCCCCCGTCACGGTCGCAGTCCCCGTCGTAGAGGCGCTGGCCGAGCACGGACCCGTCGCCCCCGCCCCGCCCCGTCGGCGGCCCGTCGGCGTCGTCACGATCCCCGGCAGGGCACCCGACACTTCACGCTTCTCCGCCGCGCCCCGCTACCCGGCCATGTTCCACGTCGCCGGCGGCCGGCTCGTGTGGGACGGCGCACGGCTGCGCCTCGTCCGCGGCGACGACACCGTGCTCGAGCCCGCCGGGCGCCCCGTCGTGACCGTCACGGGCGACGGGCCCACCGTCGTCGTGACCTGGCGGGACGAGCACCCCGGGGCCCGGACCACCCGCGCCGTCCTGCTGGACGGGTCGTCCGCCCGGTTCGCACGCTTCGCCCGCTCGCTCGCGGACACGCGCCCCGGGAGCATCGTCGTCGACGACCGGACCGTGCCCTCGCCGCGCGTGCCGCGCCTGCACCCCGGCCAGGCCGGCACCGCGCGGCGCCCCGGCGTGTTCGCCCGCACCCTGTGGCGCGTCGTCGGGCGCGGCGCACCCGCCGCGAGCGCCCCGACCGGCGACGGGGGAGCGGAGCTCGTCGCCCGCCTCGAACGGCTCGCCGCCCTGCACCGCGCGGGCGACCTCACCGACACCGAGTTCGCGCGCGCGAAGCGGGCGCTGCTCGGCTGACGGGTCCGCCAGGCACGGGCTACCGTCAGTCCCGGGCCGGGCCCCACCCGGAGACGTCGACCCCGGTCATCACCGACCGGCCGTCGCGGAAGTCCCCGTACCGCGCCCACGCCACCGCGACGCGCAGCAGCACGATGCCCTCGTCGGCCAGCGAGGCGGCGAACTGCGGGAACGCCGCCGCGTACGCCGCGGCGCACCGGTCCCGGTCCGCGCCGACCGGGACGTCCGCCACACCCTCACACTGCAGCGTCGTCCCGTCCGTCCCGCCCACCGTCACGGCGACGCGCGGGTCCCGGGCCAGGTTCGCCACCTTGCGCGACGTCGCACGCGCGTCGAACACCAGCTCGCCCGCGCCCGTCGCCGCCACGGCGAGGAACGCAGCCTGGGGCGCGCCCTCCGCACCGAGCGACGCCACGACACCCCACCCCTGCGACCGGACATACCTCACGAACGCCTCACGATCCATGCGGCCACCGTAGCGTCCGCGTCGCACCGTGCCGAGGCACGAACGCGCCGGGATCGTGCCACCGCCCCGGCGAGGGCTCAGGACGTAGCGGGTGAACGCCCGAACGATGCCACGACGTCCGCGAGATGAGAGTGGAAGGTCGGGAACGTCTTCTTCACGCAGCCCGGGTCGTCGAGGGTCACGCCCGGAACGCGCAACCCGGCCACGGCGAACGACATGGCGATGCGGTGGTCGCCGTGGCAGCGGACGAGCGCGGCGCGCGGGTCGGCAGGGTGGACCTCGATCCAGTCGTGGCCCGTCTCGACGGTCACGCCCATCGCGCGGAGGTTCTCGGCGCACGCGTCGAGCCGGTCGCACTCCTTGACGCGGGTGTTGGCGACGTCGACGATCCGGGTCGGGCCGTCGGCGAACGGCGCGATCGCCGCGAGCGTGGGCATGGTGTCGGAGATGTCGCGCATGTTGACGGTGATCCCGCGCAGGCGGCCTGTGCCGGTCACCGTCGTCGCGTCCAGGCCGCGGGTCACGTCCGCACCCATCCGCGCGAGCACGTCGACGAAGCCCAGGTCGCCCTGCAGCGCGCCGTCACCGAGGCCGGGGACGGTCACCGACTCGCCGAGGAGCGCGGCCGCGGCGAAGAAGTAGCTCGCGGACGACGCGTCCGGCTCGACCAGGTACCGCCGCGCCTGGTACGTCCCGCGCGCGACCCGGAACGTCCGCCCGCCCGGCCCCTCCGTCTGGTGCACGTCCACCCCGAACGCGCTCATCATCGAGGTCGTGATGCCGACGTACGGCACGGACACGAGGTCGGTGACCTCGACCGTCAGGCCCTCGCGCATCAGCGGCCCGGCGAGGAGCAGGGCCGTGAGGAACTGGGACGAGGTGCCCGCGTCGAGGGTGACCCTGCCGCCGGTGAGACCGGTCGCCGTCACCGTCACGGGGTGGTGGTCGGGCTCACCGGTGAACTCGAGGCCCGCTCCCAGCCTCCCGAGCGCCGCGGTCAGCGGGGCCATCGGCCGGCGACGCATCTGCGCGGACGAGTCGAACGCGTAGGTCCCGTGGCCGGCGGCAGCGAGTGTCGGCATGAACCGGGAGGTCGTCGCGCCGTCGCGCGTGAAGACCTCGGCAGACGGCAGCGGCGGACCGCCCGGCGCGCCCTGGACGACCCACTCCGTGGCAGCGCCCGAGCCGTCGGCCACCGACCGCTGCTCGACGCCGTAGCCGAGCATGCGCAACCCCTCGAGAAAGGCTTCGGTGTCGTCCGACGACAACGGGTCCACGAGCGTCGTGCGGCCCTCCGCCGCAGCCGCGAGGAAGAGAGCACGCGCGGTGATCGACTTCGAACCCGGGATCTCGACGACAGCCATGGCGCGAGCGTAGCGATCCTCCGGGCAGCCCCGAGGCGTGCGTCCAGGGCCGGCGTCGACGCGAAAGAGGACCGGGCGCACCACGTGACCGGCACGGACTGCCAGGGTCCGACAAAATGCATGGACCGCACGGCACACCCCTGGGACGGTCGACACATGCCCGCACCTCGCACCGACCTCGGCGACACCGATCAGGAACTCCTCTGGGACGCCGACGCCGCCGCCCGGTACGACACACCCGGCACCGGTATGTTCGCGCCCGACGTCCTCGATCCCGCCGTCGCCCGGCTCGCGGCGCTCGCGGGCCGGGGGAGCGCGGTCGAGCTCGCCGTCGGCACCGGGCGGGTCGCGATCCCGCTCGCCGCGCGCGGCGTCCCGGTCACCGGCATCGAGATCTCCCGGCACATGGTCGCCCGGCTCCGCGAGAAGGCCGACGAGACGACCCTGCCCGTCGTCATCGGGGACATGGCTACCGCCCGGGTGCCGGGGGAGCACACGCTCGTCTACCTCGTGTACAACACGATCGCGAACCTGCTCACGCAAGACGCCCAGGTCGAGTGCTTCCGCAACGCCGCGCGCCACCTCGCCCCCGGAGGCCGGTTCGTCGTCGAGCTCTGGGTCCCCGAGCCGCGCGCCCTCCCACCCGGCCGCACCGCGACCGTCTGGCACGACGAGCCCGGCTACCTCGGCGTCGACACCTACGACGTCCTGCACCAGCGTGTCGTGTCCCACCACGTCCGTTTCGACGACGACGGCCGCGCCGAGGTCCACCGCACGCCCCACCGGTACGTCTGGCCCGCCGAGCTCGACCTCATGGCCCGCCTCGCCGGCCTCGATCTCGAGACCCGGCACGCCGGATGGGCGGGGGAGCCGTTCACCGCCGAGTCCCGCTCCCACGTGTCCGTGTACCGGCGCACCACGGCGGACGCCTCATGACCACCGAGGACCGCCCGCACCCCGGCGACCTCGTCGTCCTCGTCTGCGGCCCCGCAGGGTCCGGCAAGTCGACCTACGCCCGCAGCCTCGCCCGGCACGGCTACGTCCCGCTCTCCTTCGACGAGGAGGCCTGGCGGCGCGGGCACCGCAACCACCCCCTGCCGGCCCACGTCGCCGACGAGGTCCACGCCGCCCTGAGCGCCCGCCTCACCGAGCTCGTCGACCACGGCGTGCCCGTCGTCGTCGACACGTCCTTCTGGTCCCGCGCCTCCCGCGACCGCTACCGCGCCCTCCTCGCGCCCCTCGGGGTCCGACCCGTCGTCCACCGCGTCCGGACCCCGCGTGACGTCGTCCTCGCCCGGCTCGCCCGACGGCGCGGCACCGGGCCTGACGACGTCCTCGTCCCCGAGGACCTCGCGACGGCCTACCTCGACGGCTTCGAGGAGCCGACCCCGCAGGAGGGGCCGCTCCGCGTCGTCGACGGCGGACCGTAGGAACCATCACGCACCGAGCGACCCCTCGATCGCACCGAGGTCGCGCACCGCGAAACGGTGGTGCTCCCACTCCTCCTCGAGGATCACGTGCACGCACGACAACGTCGTCTCCGGGTACTGCGGCGACCACGGGTTGCGCCGCACCACCACCAGCTTCTCCGGCGTGACCCCTGCCAGGAAGTCCCGCACCATCGCGACCCGGGCCGCGCGCGCCTCCAGCACCTCCGCGTACGACGGCGTCCCCGTCACGAACAGCGACAGGTCCAGCCCGTCCTCCGCCGCCTGCGGACCCGCCTGCCCCAACGGGTGGAACGGCTGCTCGACCTCCAGCACCGCCCGCCCCAACCACGCGTCCGTCGCCAGCACCAGGTGCCGCAACGTCTGCGCGAACGACCACTCGCCGTCCACCGACACGTCCACGGCGCTCGCGGGCAACGCCTCCACACGCCGCAGCGTGGCCGCCCACGTCGACTCCAGCGCCGCCCACGCGTCGCGCAGCCCCTGCGGGTCGGTGGCGCGACGCCGTTCGCGCCCCGGGAACCGGCGGTCCAGCTCTGCCTCCACGAACCCGGTCACGTCCACCCCGTTCACCCGGAACGACGCGTCGCCGTCCACGAGCCAGGGCGCATCGACGTCGACGCCCTCCACCTGCACGCCCCGCATCACCACACCGGACAGATCGGACTCCACAAAGCGCGCACCGCGCAGGTCCGCACCGTCGAACGTCGCGCCGCGCAGGTCGTCCGTGCGGGTGAACCGGGCCATGAGCGCCTCCTCGTGGACGTGACCCACCCGAAGAACCCGACCAGCCCGGGGGAGAGGCCGCGGTGCGACGACGACGCTGCACCACGGCGTCGGGGCAGGGGAGAGGCGTGCACCTCTTCCACGGTCACGACGAGCGGGGACGACGAACGCACCGTACGCCGCCCGACCCGCGCCCCACCAGAGGACCGCGCGACCACGCGGTCCGACACCACGCTCCGACCACACCGTTCCCCACCACCGCAGGTCAGGGGTGGCCAGAGGCGGACGGCCCGGGGGAGCATCGGACCATGCCGATCCTGCCCACCGAACGCGACCCCCGACTCATCACCGTCCGACGCGGCGGCACCCTCACCGACGACCACCACCGCCAGCTCGCCCGGTGGGCCGTCGAGTGCACGGAGCACGTCCTGCCGATCTTCGAGGACGCCCGGCCCGACGACACCCGACCCCGCGACGCCCTCGACGTCGCCCGCGCCTGGATCCGCGGCGAGGTCCCCATGAAGACCGCCCACAGCACCGCCTTCGTCGCCAACGCCGCCGGGCGCGACCAGCCCGCACCCGTCAAGTACGCGGCGCTCGCGGCCGGGCAGGCGGTCGCGGTCGCGCACGTCGCGGCGCACGACCTCGGCGCGGCGGCGTACGCGATCCGGGCGGCGGTCGCTGACGCCGACGCGCGAGGCGAGGACCCGGAGGCTGCGCGCCGGGCGGAGCGGGACTGGCAGCGCGAGCGCATCCCGGCGGAGCTGCGCGAGCTCGTCCTCGACGACCAGCGGCGCCGGAGCGCGATCTGCTGGGACGTCTTCGACGACTGAGGCAGGGGACAGGGGCTGCTCAGCGCAGCAGGTCGACGTAGGCGGCGAGAGGGATCCGCCCGTCCGCCGTGGCGACGACGCCCGCGTCACCGGCCACGAGGACGTCGGCCTGGAGCACGGCCACGGCGACGTACTCGGCGGCCGCGATGTCGTCCGCGTCCAGCTCGTGAGCGATCCGCCACGCCGTGGCCCGCGAGACGCGGTCGCCGAGCAGGCGGATCTTCAGGGCAGCGACGCCCTCCAGGCGGGCGCGCGCCGTCGTCTCGTCGAGCACGCCGTCGCGGACGTCGCGGTAGAGCATCGAGAGCGCGTGACTGCGCAGCACGGAGGGGCCGACGAGCGGCCGTCGTGCACCGAGGCCGACGTCGTCGCGCACGAGGCGCAGCGCTGTCACGGCGTCGATCGCGCACCGGGTGGTGGGAGCAAGACCTGCGGAACCCATGGGTGCCAGTAGACACCCGGAGCGGTCGTCCGAGCAGGTCGAGAGGCGATGGTCCGGGGACTCGACGACCCCTTCTGCGCGACGCCGATAATGTACATTATGTCATTTCGTCGGAACGAAGGCGGCCTCCACGCATCATGGAGGGCCCTCGTGCGCTCCCCTTCGGCATGAGCACGACGACGTACGCACCCCGGCTCGGCACGCACCGTCCCGCCGCTCGCACCGCGGGCCGGAGCGACGGCCGACCGTCGCTCGCGGGCCTGGTGGCGCTCGCGCCGTCCCGGACGTCGTCAGGATCCGTCTCCGGGACGTTCGCCACGACGTCGCCGTTCGCCGGGCTCGCACCGGACGGCCGTCGCCCTCGACGTCTCGTCACGACGACGCTGGTGACGCTGGCCTGGGTCCCGGCGCTCGCCCTGACCCTCGTGGCGTTCGTGCTCGTCGGCGTCGCCGCCGGTGCGGCGACCGTCGCCGTGTGGGTCTGGCGCTCGGTGTCCCCCGCGCAGGCGCCGCGGCCCGGGTCCGGTGGCGCCGACGTACCGCGGGACGATCTCGAGCCGTCGGGCGCCCCGGACCTCCGAGCGCCCCGGCGGCGGCCGGTGCGGGACCGCACCCTGGGCTACGATGCCTAGAATCGGACATACATCGCAAACCATTGTGTTTAGGTCAACAGCGTGGTGATGCGTCGTTGCTGATCCTTGCGGCCTCGGCGATCCCCGGCAGCCCACGTCGCCCTGCACACCACCGTCCGCGCGTCCTTCGGAGCACTCCGGCCCGCACGACCCCACCGCGGCCCCCGTCCCCCGGCCAGCCTTCTCGCTCCCGCTGCCCTGCCCCCGGTGCGTGTGCCACCCTGGGCGCGTGCCCGACCCCACCCCTCCCCGGACGCCCTTCCCTCCCCCGCCGCTGCCCGAGGTCGTCGGCGCGCGCGAGCGCACGGTCCACGTCGTGACCCACCCCGAGGCGACGCACCACGTCGAGGGCCTGGTCGGCGGCGTCCACGACTCCGACCTCACTGCGCGGGGCGCACGGCAGGCGGCCCTGGTCGCCGCGGCGCTGCGTGCCCGGATCCCGCACGACGCCGCCGTCGACGTCGTCACGTCCGACCTCCTGCGCACGCGCCGCACCGCGACCGCGATCGGTGAGGCGCTCGGCGTCGTGCCATCGCCGGACACGCGGCTGCGCGAGGCGTCCTACGGCGCGGCGGGCGGGCGTCCTCAGGCCTGGCTCGACGCGCGGTTCGTGCCGCCCCCGGCCGTGGGCGACCGGCTGCGGCACGAACTGGGCGTCGCCGGCGCGGAGACGAGGCTCGAGGTCGCGCTACGGGTGTACGCGGCGACGACGGACCTGCTCCGCCGCGCCGCGGACCACCAGGTGGTGGTCACGCACGGGTTCGCTGCGACGTTCGTCGTCGCGGCCTGGATCGGGATGCCGGTCCAGGCCGCCGGGAGCGTCGCGTTCCCTGTCGCCTCCGGGAGCATCACGACCCTGCGCGAGGACGAGTTCTTCCACAACCGTGCCGTGCTGACCGTCGGGGACGTCGCGCACCTCGACGAGGGGAACTGAGCCGTCCACTCCGGGGTTCCGGCGTCGGTGCAGGTCAGGGCGCCGCCCGGCCGCGTCGTTGTCGGTGGCACGACCTAGGCTGGCGGCGACCGCACCCCGAAGGAGGCCCGCTCATGGTCGCCCCGCCCCGCCTCGAGCGGATCACCGTCGCCGAGGCCGCCGACCGCTACCTCGCGTCCGTGGCCGCCCAGACCCTGCGGGGCGTGCTGTCGCCGACGACCCGCCGCATCTACGAGCGGGACGTGGCCGAGTTCGCGCGGCTCGCCGGGCCGGCCCGGGTGCTGGACGACGTCGCCGGCGAGGACGTGGACGACGTCCTCCTGCGCTACCAGACGACTCCCGACGGCCGGTACGCGGACGCGTCGCGCAAGCCGGGGAGCTCGGGCCGCTCCGCCGCGACGGTCAACCGGTTCCGCCAGTCCGTCACCCGCTTCTTCTCCCATGCGGCGCGCGAGGGCTGGGTCCAGGCTGACCCGATGCAGTGGGCCTCTCCCCCGGCCCGCCTGCGCGACGGCCTGCGCGTCGCGCGCACCGCCCTGTCCGCGGGCTCCGCGGCGTCGCTGCTCGAGGTGTCCGCGGCCCGGGCGCCGGGAGACCCGGCCACGGTACGGCGCGACCAGGACCTCCAGCTCCGCGACCGCCTCGTCGTCGCGCTCCTGCTCGTCCTCGGCCCGCGGGTCTCCGAGCTGGAGCGCGCGAACCTCGACGACTTCTCCCGCGAGCCCGACCAGACGCGCTGGCGCATCCAGGGCAAGGGCGGGCACGTCCGTACCGTGACGCTCTCTCCCCCGCTCGCCGCCGCGCTCGAGGAGTACCTGGAGCGCCTGCGCCCCGCGCTGCTCGCCCGCCGCCCCGACGACCCGGACGCGCGGCGTGCGCTCCTGCTGTCCTGGCGCGGCCGCCGCATCGACGCGCAGGCGGTCCGCGGCCTCCTGCGGCGCTGCGTCGAGCGCATGCCGGCGCAGTACCGGCGCGAGGCGACCCCGCACGCCCTGCGCCACACGACCGCGACCCTCCTCGCCGCCGAGGGGTGGGACGTCAAGGTCGTCGCCGAGCTCCTCGGGCACGCGTCCATCGCGACCACCGGCGTGTACCTCGACCGGATCGAGGGCGAGCTCGCCGCGGCGATCCGCGCCCACCCCCTCTCGGCCGCGCTCGAGCCCGCAGAGACCTGACGCCGGCCCGGCGGGGCGCGTAGCGTCACCGGTATGGCCTCGCTCCACCGGGTGGAGCTCGTCCCGGACGACGAGCCCGCGCCGGCCGGGCGCGGCGCACCCGCGGAGGGGGCCCACGGGCCCGCGGCACCGGCCCGACGACGTGCGCTGCTCCTGCGCGTCGTCGCGCCGCTCGTCCTCCTCGTCCTCGCCCTCGTCGCCGTCGGGACGTGGCGCACGAGCACGGCCGAGCGGGAACGCCTGTCCCGGCCCGGCGCCGTCGCCTCCCTCGCGGTGGCGCCGGAGCCCGACTGGGAGACGGACGCCGCCGCGCCCCGGCTGTCCGTGGTCGGTGACGGCGACGACGCGGCCCTCGCCGTGGTCACCGGCGCGGGCGTGGAGGCGTACGACGTCGGGTCCGGTGCGCGGCGCTGGCGGGCGCTCGACCCGACGGCCTGGTGCGGGCCCGCCGTCGGCGAGACCTCGGCCCCGGCTCCCCACCCGGCTGCCGTCACGTGCCTGACCGGCCCCGCCCTCGCACCCATGGCGCACGTCCTCGGCCCGGGAGGACCGGCGACGGACCCGGTCCCCCTCCGCGACGAGCTCGGGCGGGCGGTCCCCGCCCCGGGCGCGACCGTGCTGCGCTGGTCGCGCACCGGCGGCGTCGTCCACCTCGCGCTCCAGGACGCCCGCACGGCACGCGTGCGCTGGCAGCAGGAGGTCCGGCCCGACGACGCGGAGCGCACCGCGATGTGCCGGCCCCAGGTCGCCGGCCAGGCCGCGGTCACCGTCGAGGACGACCTGCTCGTCGTGCGCGGCTGCCGCCTCAGCGCGGTCCTCACCCTCGCCGGGACCCGGCTGGACGCCCCCGGCGACGCGATCACGACGACCGTCACGCCCCGCGCCGACGGCACGTTCTGGCGCACGACCGTCCGGCCCCCGGACCGCACCGGGTCCACCCAGCTCCTCGCCCCCGACGGGACGGTCCGCGCCGCCGTCTCCGGACGCCTCCTCGTCCCGCTCGCCGGACCGGGCCGCGACGCGGCCACCTGGCTCGTCACGACCCCGGGCGGGGTGCGCGCGCTCGCGTCCCCGCCCGGCGGAACGGCTCGCGCACCGCGCGAGCTGTGGCGCGCCGACGTGCCCGTCGTGCAGGCCGTGGCGCTCGCGGACGACCGCGCGGTCCTCGCCACCGGCGGCGCGCTCGTCGCCCTGGACGCCCGCACGGGCGAGCGGGTGTGGTCGTGGTCGGGGTCCACCCCGGGAACGTCCGCGGGCGATGCCGGGACCCGGCCGGACCTCGCGGGCGGCGTGACGGCCGCGTTCACCGACGGCGCGACGCTCGCCGTGGTCGTGCCCGCCCCGGACTCCTCGCGGCGCTCGCTCCTGGTCGGCCTGTCGCTCGACGACGGCGGGGTGCGCTGGCAGGCCGGGTACGACGCGGACCCGCACGGGTTCGCCGCGGTGGCGGGGCGGGTCGTGCACGTGGACCCGGGCACGTTGCGCGTCGTCGTGCTCGGGTGAGGTGCCCGCGCGAGGTCCGCGTGCGAGCGCGCGGCGTCGGGGCGAGCCTGGCGGGAGACCGGTCGCGCCCGGATGCGGCCGACCCGAGACGAGGGAGGACGCCGTGCCGAAGCGTGACCCGGGACCCAGCGTGAAGGACCCCGAGCTGTACGAGAAGCTGCGGGACGAGGGCGACTCGAAGGAGAAGGCGGCGCGGATCGCGAACGCCGCGGCGGGGTCGTCCCGCAAGAGCGTCGGCCGCAAGGGCGGCAAGGCCGGCGACTACGACGACTGGACGGTCGAGAAGCTGCGCAAGCGCGCCGCCGAGATCGGCATCGAGGGCCGTTCCTCGATGCGCAAGGCCGAGCTGATCAAGGCCCTGCGCTCGCACTGACCCGGCGCTCGTCGACCTCGGTGGCGGCGGGGGTGCGAGATCTCACCCGCGGCGCGCACGCCCTCCGGTCGCGCCGGGAGGCGCGCCCGCTACGGTGAGTCCGTGCACCTGTCCGCCGACTCCGCCCTGCGCACCGCCCGCCGTCTGCTCTCCCGTGCGCTCGTGGTCGCCGTCGCGGCGCCGATCACCGTCGCGGGCGTGCTCGTCACCGCCGACGCGATCCGCAAGCGCCGCAACACGACCGAGGCGTCGTTCCCCCGTTCCTCCCCCGCGGACGTGGAGGTCGCGGGCACCACGACCACGGTCTTCACGTACGGCGAGGACGTGTACCGGGAGATGCTCGGCGCGATCCGCGGGGCGCGGCGCCGCATCCTGCTCGAGACGTACATCTGGAAGGCCGACGCGCTCGGCGAGGAGTTCAAGCAGGCGCTGGTGGAGGCGAGCGCGCGCGGCGTCGAGGTGTTCGTCGTCTACGACGGGTTCGCGAACCTCGTCGTCCCGCAGGCGTTCTTCGACCTGCCGGAGCCGATCCACGTCATCCGCTACCCGGTGTTCCGCCCGGGCGTCCTCATGCTCAACGTGCGCAAGTCGGGTCGCGACCACCGCAAGATCCTCGTCGTCGACGACGAGATCGCGTTCGTCGGCGGGTACAACATCGGCGCCCTGTACGCGACGCAGTGGCGGGACACGCACATCCGCCTGGTGGGCCCGAGCGCGTGGGAGCTGCGCAACGCGTTCGTCGACTTCTGGAACGCCAACCGGAAGCCCGGCCAGCCGCTGCTCGCCGACCCTGGGTCGGTGCACTGGGAGCCGCGCCTGCGCGCCGCGCGCAACGCGCCCGCGCACCTCGTCTTCCCGATCCGCGGCATCTACCTCGACGCGATCGACCGCGCGAGCTCGCACGTCTACATCACGCAGGCGTACTTCATCCCCGACCGGGAGATCCTCGCGGCCCTGCTCGCGGCCGCCGCGCGCGGGGTCGACGTCCGCGTCCTGGTCCCCGAGCGCTCCAACCACGTGCTGGCCGACTGGCTCTCGCGCGGCCTCTACACGGCGCTGCTCAAGGGCGGGGTGCGCATCCACCTGTACCGGGACGCGATGGTGCACGCGAAGACGGCGACGATCGACGGCGCGTGGACGACGATCGGGACGGCGAACATCGACCGGCTCTCCCTGACGGGGAACTACGAGGTGAACCTCGAGATCACCGACCCCGGGGTGGCCGACCAGATGGAGAAGGTGTTCGACGTCGACCTGTCGAACTCCCGCGAGCTGACGCTCGCCGAGTGGGACTCCCGCTCGGTGGCGGCGAAGCTCAGCGAGGTCGTCCTCACGCCCCTGCGCCCGCTGCTGTAGCGCCGGGCTCAGCGGGCGGGGTCGGAGCGCAGCGCATCGGCCGCCTCCTCCTCCGGGCGTGGCGGCACGCTCTCGTCGTGCTCGAGCAGGGTCACCTCGCCGTACTCCGGGTGCTCGTCCCGCAGGGCGCGCGCCGCGGCGTCGGCGGCCCCGTCGAGGCTGCCCGCCGCGACGTCGAGCGCCTCGCCGGGCGTGAGCGGCCGGTACGCGTACGTCCCGCCCGTGCGCTGCTCCCCGAGGAGACGGTCGACGAGGCCGTGCCCGGCCGCCGAGAGGAGCGCGTCGTGGACCGGGACGACGACGCGCGGGTCGAGCCCGCGCACGAAGTCGATCGTCTCGGCGAGCTTGAGCCACGGCGCGGCCACGGGCGCGAGGAGCACGTCGAGCCGCTTCTCCCCGAGCGCGTCGCCGTCGGGAGCGTCGAACGAGTCGCCCGGGTGCAGGAGCGTCGCACCGTCCCCGCGCACGAGGTACGTCACGTTCGCGATCCGGGGGACGTCGCGGTGGATCACCGCGTGCCGCCCGCCGCCGACGACGACCTCCAGCCCGCCGAGGTCCAGCCCGTCACCCGGCGCGACGACGTGCACGCGCGCCGAGGTGGCCTCCGGCAGCGAGGGCCGCAGGGCGGCGGCGACCGCCTCCGGCGCCCACACCGTGAGCCCGGGCCGGGCCGCGAGGGCGGCGCCGAGCGCCGCCGGGTCGACGTGGTCGGGGTGCTGGTGGGTGACGAGCACCGTGCCGGCGTCGCGCAGCGCACCCGCCGCGTCGCTGAACGTGCCCGGGTCGATCGCGACGACCTGCCCGCCGTGACGCACCGTGACGCACGCGTGGCCGTGGAACGTGACTCGCATGGATCCTCCTCCGCTCGACCTGCCCGGCGCGACGGCCGTCGCCTCAGGCTGCCACCCCGACCACGCGGGTGCCCACCGGTCAGCCCGGTCGTCAGCCCGGTCAGGCCACGACGAGGACCAGGTCGCCGCCCTCGAGCTGCTGCACGGCACCGATCGCGACGCGCTGGACCGTGCCCGCGACCGGCGTCGTGATCGCGGCCTCCATCTTCATCGCCTCGACCGTGGCGACCGTCTGCCCCGCCTCGACGACGTCCCCCGCGACGACGACCGGCGTCACCGCGCCCGCGAACGGCGCCGCGACCTGCCCCGGCTGCGTCGGGTCCGCCTTCTCCGCCGTGCGCGCGTCGACGTCGACCGCACGGTCGCGCACCTGGATCGGGCGCAGCTGACCGTTGAGGGTGAACATCACCGTGCGCATGCCCCGCTCGTCGGGCGTGCCGATCGCCTCGAGCCCCACGAGCAGGCGCACGCCCTTGCCCAGCGCGACCGCGACCTCCTGGCCGGGCTCGAGCCCGTACAGGTACGTGGGGGTGTCGAGCACGGAGACGTCCCCGTACGCCTGGCGCACCTGCTCGAACTCCTTGGTCGGCCCCGCGAAGAGCAGGTGGTTCAGCCGCCGGCGCCGCACCTCCCCGGCCTGCGCGAGCTCGGCCTCGTCCTCCGGCGACAGCGGCGTCACGCCGCCGCGCGCGGCACGACCGGCGAGCGCGCGCGAGCGGAACGGCTCCGGCCAGCCCCCGGGCGGGTCACCGAGCTCGCCGCCCAGGAACCCGATCACCGAGTCCGGGATGTCGAACGCCTGCGGGTCGGCCGCGAACTCGGCCGGGTCCGCGCCCGCCGCGACGAGGTGCAGCGCGAGGTCGCCCACGACCTTCGACGACGGCGTCACCTTCACCAGGCGCCCCAGGATGCGGTCCGCCGCGGCGTACATCGCCTCGATCTGCTCGAACTTGTCCCCCAGGCCCAGCGCGATCGCCTGCTGGCGCAGGTTCGACAGCTGCCCGCCCGGGATCTCGTGCTCGTACACGCGCCCCGTCGGCCCGGGCAGCCCCGACTCGAACGGCGCGTAGACGCGGCGCACCGCCTCCCAGTACGGCTCGAGGTCCGCGACCGCGGCGAGCGACAGGCCCGTGTCGCGCTCGGTGTGCTCCAGGCCCGCGACGAGCGCCGACAGCGACGGCTGGCTGGTCGTGCCCGCCATGGCGGCGCTCGCGGCGTCCACCGCGTCCACGCCCGCGGCCGCCGCGGCCAGCAGCGTCGCCATCTGGCCGCCGGACGTGTCGTGCGTGTGCAGGTGCACCGGCAGGTCGAAGCGCTCGCGCAGCGCGGTCACGAGGCGCGTCGCCGCCGCGGGGCGCAGCAGCCCGGCCATGTCCTTGATCGCGAGCACGTGCGCGCCGGCGTCGACGATGCGGTCGGCGAGGCGCAGGTAGTAGTCGAGCGTGTACAGGTCCTCGGCCGGGTCCAGCAGGTTGCCCGTGTAGCACAGCGCGACCTCCGCGACGGTCGAGCCGGTGGCCCGCACCGCCTCGATCGCGGGCCGCATCTGGTCCACGTCGTTGAGCGCGTCGAAGATGCGGAACACGTCGATGCCCGTCGCCGCGGCCTCCGCGACGAACGCCTCGGTGACGCGCGTCGGGTACGGCGTGTACCCGACCGTGTTGCGGCCGCGCAGGAGCATCTGGATCGCGAGGTTCGGCATCGCCTCCCGCAGCGTCGCGAGCCGCTCCCACGGGTCCTCGCCGAGGAACCGCAGCGCGACGTCGTACGTCGCCCCGCCCCACGCCTCGACCGACCACAGCTGCGGCGTGGCCCGCGCGACGTACGGCGCGACGGCGGCCAGGTCGTGCGTGCGCACGCGCGTCGCGAGCAGGGACTGGTGGGCGTCGCGGAACGTGGTGTCCGTGACCCGCAGGCGCTGCTCGCCGCGCAGGGCGCGCGCGAAGCCCTCGGGGCCCAGCTCGAGCAGCTGCTGGCGCGTGCCGGGCGGCGGCGCGACCGACAGGTCCAGCGCCGGCAGCTTCGTCGCGGGGTCGGTGGTGCGCCGCGGCTCGCCGTGCGGACGGTTGACCGTCGTGTCGCCCACGTGCGCGAGCAGGCGCGTGCCGCGGTCGGCGCTCTCGCGCGCGGCCAGCAGCTCGGGACGCTCGTCGATGAACGACGTCGCGACGTTCCCCGCGACGAACTCCGGGTCGGCGAGCACGGCCTGCAGGAAGGGGATGTTGGTCCGGATGCCGCGGATGCGGAACTCGGCGAGGGCACGCCGGGCGCGCCGCACCGCCGTCGGGAAGTCGCGGCCGCGGCACGTCAGCTTGACGAGCATCGAGTCGAAGTGGCCCGACACGACGGACCCGGCCGTCGCCGTCGCGCCGTCGAGCCGCACGCCCGCCCCGCCCGGGGAACGGTAGGCGATGATCCGGCCCGTGTCGGGACGGAACCCGTTCGCCGGGTCCTCGGTCGTGATGCGGGTCTGCAGGGCGGCGCCGTTGACGCGCACGTCCTCCTGCCGGATCCCGAGGTCCTCCAGCGTCTCGCCGGAGGCGATGCGCATCTGCGCGGACACGAGGTCGACGTCCGTGACCTCCTCCGTCACGGTGTGCTCGACCTGGATGCGCGGGTTCATCTCGATGAACACGTGCTGCCCGGCACGCTCCCCCACCGTGTCCACGAGGAACTCCACCGTGCCCGCGTTCTGGTACCCGATGTGCCGGGCGAACTTCACCGCGTCCGCGCACAGCGCGTCCCGGATCGCCGGGTCGAGGTTGGGGGCCGGCGCGATCTCGACGACCTTCTGGTGCCGCCGCTGCAGCGAGCAGTCCCGCTCGTACAGGTGCACGACGTTCCCCGCGCCGTCGGCGAGGATCTGCACCTCGATGTGCCGCGGGCGCAGCACCGCCTGCTCCAGGAACACCGTCGGGTCCCCGAACGCGCCGTCGGCCTCGCGCATCGCGGCGGCCAGCGACTCGGGCAGGTCCTCGCGGCTGTCCACGCGGCGCATGCCACGGCCACCACCGCCGGCGACGGCCTTGACGAACACGGGGAACCCGATCGCGTCCGCGGCCGCGACGAGCTCGTCGACGTCCGACGACGGCTCGCTCGACGCCAGCACCGGCAGCCCCGCCTCGCGGGCGGCCTTGAGCGCGCGCACCTTGTTGCCCGCGAGCTCGAGCACCTCCGGCGGCGGCCCGACGAACGTCAGCCCGGCGTCCGCGCACGCGCGCGCCAGGTCGGGGTTCTCCGAGAGGAACCCGTACCCCGGGTAGACCGCGTCGGCGCCCGCCTCCCGCGCCACCCGCACGATCTCCTCGATGTCGAGGTACGCACGCACCGGGTGACCGGGCTCCCCGATGAGGTACGCCTCGTCGGCCTTGAGCCGGTGCTCGGAGTTGCGGTCCTCCTGCGGGAACACCGCGACGGTGCGGGCCCCCAGCTCGTAGGCGGCGCGGAACGCCCTGACGGCGATCTCCGCGCGGTTGGCGACCAGGACCTTCGAGAACACCGGCACTCCATCCGTCGACCGTGCGACGCCGCCGGGGAGGGCGTGACGCGCCGCGTACCGGGCGATCCTCCCACGGCCTCACGCGGCAGGCCGTCGCACCGGCTGTGACGTGCTCCACAGGCCCGTGCGCTGCGGCGCCCGCCCGCCTCGGGAGGGAGCGGCGCTCGCGGACGTCAGCCGGCGGAGCGCGCCCGACGGCGTTGCGCGAGCTCGTCCTGCGGGCTCGCCGCCGCGTCGTCCTCGTCGTCGAGCGACTCGGTGGGCAGCTCCGCGAGAGTGCCCTCGACCTCGCGCCACACGCGCCCGACCGCGATGCCGAACACGCCCTGACCGCCCTGGACGAGGTCCACGACCTCGTCGGGCGACGTGCACTCGTACACGCTCGCCCCGTCGCTCATGAGGGTGATCTGCGCGAGGTCGTCGACGCCGCGCTCGCGCAGGTGCTCGACGGCCGTGCGGATCTGCTGCAGCGAGACCCCGGTGTCCAGGAGCCGCTTGACGACCTTGAGGACGAGGATGTCCCGGAAGCTGTACAGGCGGTGGGAGCCCGACCCCGACGCGGGCCGCACGGTGGGCTCGACCAGCCCGGTGCGGGCCCAGTAGTCGAGCTGGCGGTACGTGATGCCCGCAGCACGGCACGCGGTCGGGCCGCGGTACCCGGTCGTGGTGTCCTGCTCGGTGATGTCCTCCCCGAAGAGGAGGCCCTGTGCACCGTGGGGAACCGCCGCGCCGGCACCGACGCTCGCCTCACCGCTGCTGTTCACTGTCGCCTCCTGGGGTGATGTCCACGACCACGCTATGGGCGCCGTCGGGGGTCGTCAACGACCGACGACCCGAGCGTGCGGGCGTGTCGCGCCCGCACGTCCGGCGATCCGGCCGCCCAACCCTCGACCTGAGGTCGAACGTCGGTGTTGTCCGTTGTGTCCGAAGGTCGGATCCCTGCCCGACGGTCGGCCCGTCGCGCGCGGACCGTCCCCTACTCGTCCACCGAGAAGTCCTCCGGCTGGACGTGGTCCAGGAAGTCGCGGAACTTCTCGACCTCCTCCTGCTGCGCGACGTCGACGACCTCGACCCCCGCCGTCGCGACGACCTCCGCCGAGCACAGCACCGGGCTGCCGGTGCGCACCGCGACCGCGATCGCGTCCGACGCGCGCGAGTCGAGCCGGACCCCGTTGCTCAGGACCAGCTCGGCGAAGAAGATGCCGCCGTCGAGCGCGACGATCTCGGCCCGCTCCAGGCGCACCCCGACGGCGTCGAGGAGGTCCCGCAGCAGGTCGTGGGTCATGGGTCGCGGCGTCGGCAGCCCTGCCTGCGCCATGGCGATCGCGCTCGCCTCCCGGGGCCCGATGACGATCGGCACGACGAGCTCGGACGCGTCGTCGAGCAGCAGCACCACGATCTCCTGGTCGCGCTGCTGCTGACGGACCCCCAGCACCTCGACGGGGACCATCGGGACGTCGTCGCTCACCACTCCACGGTACGTCGCCCACCGGCATCCGGCAGGGGGTGGGGTCCGTCTCGTGCGCGCGCCTCGCGGACGTCGGGGACCGGCGCGACGGTCAGCGGGTGAGGTCGTCGATCCCCTGGCGCACGAACACCGTGTGCAGCTGCGCGCACAGCTCCCCGACCTCCGAGGCCACGGTGCCCGCGTGGGCGCGCGCGGACGCGCTCTGCTGCCCGCGCCACGGGGAGACGACCTGGTGCACGAGGCTCACGTGCCGGTCGGCGGCGGTGCGCAGGGAGCGCAGGTGGCGCGGCTCGATGCCGTACTCCGACAGTCCCGCGGCGAGCACGACCACGTCGAGCGAGCGCGCGTCGAGCTGGCCCCCCGGCGCCTGGCGCAGCACGCCGGCCTCGATGAGCCCCTCGACGAGGTCGCGCTCCACGCCCGCCGCGGACACGAGCGCGTCCACCGTGTAGCGCTGGCGGACGGTCGCCGAGCCGGGCTCGCCGTCGTTCGTGGCCAGGCGCGGGGCGAGGACCTCGACGTCGGTGCCCGCGTCGAGGGCGGCGAGGCGCTCCTTGATGACCTTGAGCGGCAGGTACCGGTCGCGCTGCTCGACGAGCACGAACCGCAGCCGCTCGACGTCCGCGGGGCTGTACTGGCGGTAGCCCGATGCGGTGCGCACGGGCTCGATGAGCCCCTGCTCCTCGAGGAAGCGCAGCTTGGAGTGGCTGACGTTGGGGAACTCGGCCCGCAGCGCGCGCAGCACGTCGGAGATGCGCATGGTCGCGCGACGCGAGATCCCCTGCGGCCACGGCTCCGCGCCGTCGGCGGGCTCGGGGACCGTGGCGTGCGCCGCGCCCGTGGAGGCGTTCACGACCGGGGGGCCGTGCCGCCCGCCGGTGCCCCCGCGTGCGGGCTGGCGTGGAACGTGAGCCGGTACTTGCCGATCTGCACCTCGTCGCCCGTCGAGAGCGCGACGGCGTCGATGCGGCTGCGGTTCACGTACGTGCCGTTGAGCGACCCGACGTCGCGCACGAGGAAGTGCTCGCCCTCGCGCACGAACTCGGCGTGCTTGCGGGACACGGTGACGTCGTCGAGGAAGATGTCCGCGCGCTCCGACCGGCCGGCGACGGTGCGCTCGGCGTCCAGGAGGAAGCGGGACCCCTGCCCGGGACCGCGCTGCATGATGAGCAGGGCGGAGTGGCGCGGCAGGGCCGCGACCGCGGCGTGCTCCTCGGGGCTCAGGCCGCCGGGCTGCACGCCCTCCTCGATCGGGGCCTCGATCCGGCCGAAGCTGACCGTCGTGTCGCTACCCGCCCGGTTCGGCACCTCAGGACCGCCTGGGACACTCATCTCGCCTCCTCGGGGCTCACGCACGTCGTGCTCGACCTCGGAACACCGCACCGCGGGGCCGTGGCCCCGTCGTGCGGGAATCGTGCTCGAAAACTACTACACCCGCAGGTCACGCGGTGCGCGCGACCCACGGTCGTCCCAACCTACCCCGGCCTGCGGGGATGCGGGAAGCCGCAGTCACTCGTCGGCGGGGACCGGGGTCGCGTACTGCGGCGCGCCGGGCTCGACGGTCGCGGCGACCTCGACCCGGTCCCGCTGGGTGATCGTCGTGCGCGCGCCGTCCGCGCGCAGCGACGCCATCGCGCCGCCGGGGATCTCGAGGGCCGTCTCGAGCGTGGACGGGTCGCCGATCACGTTCCACCGGTACGGCGAGGAGATCGTCTGCCCGTCGACCACGACGCCGTCGGCCGAGTCCTCGAAGTAGCTGCTCGCCACGAGGCGGACCCCGTTGACCTCCATCGCCTCCGCGCCCGCGTTGCGCAGCTCCTCGAGCACGTTGAAGAGCGCGAACGCGTCGAGCGCCTCCGTGCCCTCGACGACCTCGATCTCGACGCCCGGGCCCTCGGCGGGGAGCCGGCCGGACAGGATGCCGAGCGTCTCGGCCTGCTGCTCGGCGAGCTCGAGCGCGGCACGCTCGCGCCCGGAGCCCGACTGCAGCTCGTCGCGCGTCGACTCGAGCGAGGAGACCTGGTCCTCGAGCTCGCCGGAACGCTGCGTCACGTCGTCGAGGAGGCGCACGAGGTCGCTCTGGCGCAGGGACGAGAGCTGGTCCTCCTGCGTCTGGCTCACCTGGACCACGAGCGCGAAGCCGAGGAGCGCGCACAGGACGCCGACGACGATCTGGGAGCGGGACGCGCGGGGGCGCAGCGCGCGGCCGAGCCCGCGCAGCCCGCGCGGCTCTGGCCGGGTGGGGGCGCCGTGGCGGCCCACGGCGCCGATCGTCCCGGTCGTCGCCGGCGGCTCCTCCGGCGTCGACGCGTCGGTGCCGGTCGTGCCCTCGGTGGTCGCGTCGTCGCGCGGCGCGTCGGGGTGCGGGTCGCCGCCCGGCGCGACGGCGTCGACCAGGGCGCGGTCCGGCGCCTCCGCGTCCCCGTCGGCGCCCTCCGGCGGTGCGGCGCCCGCCGGGTCGTCCTCGGGCTCCGCGCCCGGCGCGGGGGCCGCGGCGGCGGGCTCGTCGCTCTCGTGGTCGCCCGAGGAGCCGTCGTCGACGGCGCCTTCCTGCTCGACGGCGCCTTCCTGCTCGACGGCGCCGTCGTGGTCGACGTCGCGGTCCGTCGCTTCGGGGGCGACGTCGGGCTCGCGTGCGGGATCGTCCGCCGGGCCGCCGGCCTCGGGGTCGGTCGTGCCGGCAGCGTCGTCGACCGTCTCGCCGGCGGTCGTGTGCGCGGCGGCGGGCTCCTGCTGGCCCTCGGGCTGATGCTCGGGCTCGGTGTCCGCCCCGACCGGGTCCTCGTCCGTGCCCGCCGGGTCGGGCCGGGCGGGCACGACGTCGGCGGCGGTCCCGTTCGAGGTCTGGTCGGCGCGCTCGCGCGCGTCGTCCGGGGCGGCGTCCGGCGTCACGTCGGCGGCGGCCGCGTCGCGGGGGTCCTGGGGGTCGCGGGTCACGCTCACGCCTTGAAGATGTGGCGCCGGATCGCGGCGGCGTTGGAGAAGATGCGGATGCCGAGGACGACGACGACGGCGGTGGAGAGCTGGCTCCCGACGCCGAGCTGGTCGCCGAGGAAGACGATGAGGGCGGCGACGACGACGTTCGACAGGAACGAGACGAGGAAGACCTTGTCGTCGAACAGCCCGTCGAGCCGGGCGCGCAGGCCCCCGAACAGGGCGTCGAGCGCGGCCACGACGGCGATCGGCAGGTAGGGCTGCAGCGACACGGGCACGGTGGGTTGCAGGACGAGGCCCGCGACGATGCCCACCACCAGTCCGACGACTGCGATCATTCGACGATCTCCTGCCCTGTCTCGTGCGGTCCCGGGCCCGTCCCGAACCCGTCGGTCGTGCCGTCCGTCGTGCCGTCGGTGCTCCCGGCGGGCGTGTCGGAGTCTACGGTCGCCGCCGGGGCCTTCGCGAAGAACAGCGTGGGCGCGGGCCGGCCGGGCAGGTCGAGGCGGCTCTGGGTCGTCACGCTCGACCGGATGCCGTACTGGGTCCCCAGGATCTGCAGGTAGTCCGACGTGCCCGAGCGCAGCAGCGAGGTGCGCAGGGCGTCCGGGTCCCCGATCGCCTCGACCCGGTACGGGCCGACGAGGGGCTGCAGGTCGACGAGCACCGCGTCCCCGGCGGAGCGGATGGCCGAGAGCCCGGTGAGGCGCTGCCCGTTGATCGCGACCGCCTCCGCGCCGCCGGCCCAGAGCGCGTTGACGACGCGCTGCAGGTCGGAGTCGTGCACGAGCGAGCTCGAGTCCACGGTGTCGGAGGACAGGCCGCCGCTCGTGTCGTCGAGCGTGACGACGACGCCCTGGCCCTCGACCGCCTGCGTGCCGGTCAGCGCACCCTCCGCCTGGAGCCCCTGCAGCACGTCGGCGCTCGCGCCCGTGAGCGCCGCGCCCTGGAGCTGCTCGATCTCCGCGGACAGCTCTGCCCCGCGGGCGCTGAGGTCCTCGGCGGCGCCCTGCCGGTCGAGGATCTCCTGCTCCAGGGTCTCGCGCGCCGCGATGACGCCCGGCTGCGGGGCGCGCAGCTCGACCGCGGCCGCCGTCGTCACGACGCCGAGGACGACCGCGACGGCGACGAGGGTCACGGTGCCCGCGCGGCCGCGGTGCGGCGACTGCCCGGCGGCGCGGCGCGCCGCGGCGTCCGCGTACCCGGGGTCGAGCGGGCGGTGCATGACCTCGTTGAGGAGCGTCATCGACGCGTCGACGGGGGCGCGGCGCGCGGCGCCGCCCGGGTCCGGACGGTTCTCGCTCACGGCGCCTCCCGCGTCGTCGTGCCGGTGTCGTCGCTCTCTCCGGCGGCCGCCCGGTCGCGCACCACGAGCGAGCGCGTCTGCAGCACGTACTGGGCGCCCGCGAGCCAGTACAGGCCCACGCCCCACCAGGTGAACGCCCACCCCGTGACCGCGGCGACGTCGCCCAGCCAGCCCGGCATCTCGGCCAGGAGCAGGAGCGGGAACGCGTACAGGAGCGCGAACGTCCCGGCCTTGCCCGCGAAGCTCACCGGCAGGGGCCCGTACCCGTGGCGCGCGAGCAGCGGCAGCAGCCCGACGAGGAGCAGGTCGCGACCCACGATGACGACGACGAGCCACACGGGCACGACGTCGCGCCAGGCGAGACCCAGGAGGGTGACGAGGATGAAGAGCCGGTCCGCGGCCGGGTCGAGCATCTGCCCCAGGCGGCTCACCTGGTCCAGGCGCCGCGCGAGGACGCCGTCGAGCCAGTCCGACGCCCCCGACACCGCGAGCACGACCAGCGCCCAGACGTCGTCGCCGCGCACGATAAGGACCGCGAACACGGGCACGAGGAGCAGCCGCAGGAGGCTGATGACGTTCGGGACGGTCAGGACGCGGGAGCTGACCTGCTGCCCTGCTGACACACCCACCGCCCCGTGCTCACGTCGCGCCGTCGCGGCGACCTGCCGCGCGCGGACCATCCTACGTACCGGGCCCCCGCACCCGGACCCTCATTTCGCGGCGCGGCGCCCGCCGCGGGCGGAAATCACCCTTTTCGCCCGTCCTGACCGCCCGGGGAAGCGGGGGGCGCGGTGAGGGACGTCACCGGGCCCGGCCCGCTCCCCGACCGCACCCTCCGGTAGGATGGGCACACCTCTGGAGTTCGTCGCTCGTCCCGCGTGTGTCCGTGAGAGCGGCCGTCCCCCCTCGATCATCCCTGATCGTCCTGGTGGCCGGCCTGGTGTGTTCGGGAGTGCGACCTGCGAGAACCGTCCTGGTGACCGCACGCCACTCCACACCCCGAAACGAACGGTCCTCACCCTTTCATGACTGCTGACGTCCTCGCGCCCTCGCACGCCCTCGACCAGTCCGCCGACGCCGCCCCCGAGCGCGCGGAGCACACCCGCCCGGAGCCGACCGCCCCGCCCGGGCCCGTGTTCGCCGACCTCGGCCTGCCCGCTCCCCTCGAGCGCGCCGTCGCCGACCTCGGCTTCGTTACCCCGTCCGCGATCCAGGCCGAGGCGATCCCGGCGCTCCTCGCGGGCCGCGACATCACCGGCGTCGCGCAGACCGGCACCGGCAAGACCGCCGCGTTCGGCCTCCCGCTGCTCGCCGCGATCGACCCGTCCCTGCGCCGCGTGCAGGCCGTCGTCCTGACCCCGACGCGCGAGCTCGCGATGCAGGTCGCCGACGCCGTCGAGTCGTTCGCGACCCACCTGCCCAAGGTCGACGTCGTCGCCGTCTACGGCGGCTCCCCCTACCAGCCGCAGCAGCGGGCGCTCGCGGCCGGCGCGCAGGTCATCGTCGGCACCCCGGGGCGCGTCATCGACCACATCGAGCGCGGCACCCTCGTGCTCGACGACGTGCGCTTCCTCGTGCTCGACGAGGCCGACGAGATGCTGCGCATGGGCTTCGCGGAGGACGTCGACACGATCTTCTCCCGCGCCCCGCGCGAGCGTCAGGTCGCCCTCTTCTCCGCGACGATGCCCGCCCCGATCCGCCGCGTCGCGAACGAGCACCTCACCGACCCGGTCGAGATCGCCGTCGCCCGCCAGTCCTCCACGGTGACGAGCGTGCGCCAGACGTACGCCGTCGTCCCGTTCCGGCACAAGACCGGCTCGCTCGTGCGCGTCCTCGCGACGTCCGACGCCGAGGCCGCGATCGTGTTCACCCGCACCCGCGGCGCGGCCGAGGAGGTCGGGTCCGCGCTCGTCGAGCGCGGCATCTCCGCCGCCACCATCTCGGGCGACGTCGCGCAGAAGGAGCGGGAGAAGATCGTCGAGCGCCTGCGCTCCGGCGCGCTCGACGTCCTCGTCGCGACCGACGTCGCCGCGCGCGGCCTCGACGTGGACCGCATCGGCCTCGTCGTGAACTTCGACCTGCCGGGCGAGCCCGAGGCGTACGTGCACCGCATCGGCCGCACCGGTCGCGCCGGGCGCACCGGCGAGGCCCTGAGCTTCGTCACCCCGCACGAGCGGGGCCGCCTGCGCGCCATCGAGCGCACGACCCGCACCCCGCTGCAGGAGGTGGAGATCCCCTCCCCCGCGGACGTGTCCGCGCACAAGGTCCGCACCCTCCTCGGCCAGGTCCCGGCCCGCCAGGAGGCCGGCCGCCTGTCCATGTACGCCGACATGGTGCGCACGTTCCTCGCCGAGCACGACGTCGACCCCGTCGACCTCGCCGCGGCCATGGCGGCGCTCGCGGTCGGCGACGACGGTCCGCGTGCCCGCGAGGAGCAGGAGCGGTTCGAGGCCGAGCGTGCCGCGGCGCGCGAGCAGGCGAAGGCGCGCCGCACCGAGCGCACGGGCGAGCGCCCGCGCGGCGAGCGTGCGTCGGGTCGCCGCGAGGGCGACGGCACGCGCGGCATCCGCCGCGACGCCGTCGGGACCCGCTACCGCCTGTCCGTGGGCCACAAGGACGGCGTGATGCCCGGCGGCATCGTCGGCGCCCTGACGAACGAGGCCGGCCTCGCCGGGTCGGACGTCGGCAAGATCGACATCTTCCCCTCGTTCTCGCTCGTCGACATCACCGCGCCGCTCGACGCGGAGACCATGGACCGCATCTCCCGCGCCCGGGTCGCCGGGAAGGCGCTGCGCATCCGCGTGGACGAGGGTGCGCCCGCCTCGCGCGGCCCGCGCGGCGGTCACGGCCCGTCGGGTCGTCGCGACGAGCGTCGCGACCGCTTCGACCGGGCCGACGACCGGGGCGAGCGCAAGCCGCGCCACCGCACGGCGTACTGACGCACCCGCGTCGCCGCCCCGGCGACGCCAGCAGACGAACGGCCCCGGATCCGCTAGATCCGGGGCCGTCCCTGTCTCTGCCCGTGCCGCGCCTCAGTCGTGAGGTCCCTCGTGCGCCTCGCCGTGCGCCTGGACCAGCGCCGCGAGGCGCCGGGCCTCCGCGTCCCCGCGTGCGCCGTCGGCCCGCTGGATCCCCATGACGGCGAGCGTCGACCCGTCCGCGAGGTCCAGGCGCACCCACGCGTCGCCGCTGCCGAACCGGACGGACACGACCTGCGCCCACACCAGCTCGCGCGTGTAGATGACGTTGCGCACCCGCAGCCCGTCGCGCGTCGGGACGGCGTGCACGCCCCCGAGGCGCCACAGCAGCCACGCCGCGAACAGCGCGAACGCGGCCAGGGAGAGACGGTTCACCCAGGACGTGCCGAGCGGGCCCGTCGCGGACAGGCCCACGACGACGCACCCGCCGACCACGACGACGCCCGTCACCCACGCCGACACCAGGCCGAACCGGGGCCGGAACGGACGGTACGGGTCGTCGTGGCGCTCCCCCGGCAGACCAGGATCAGGGAACGGGTCGGTGCTCATGCCGCCACCGTCTCACACCCGCACGACGCCCACCGGCGCCGCACCCCGAGGGGCGAGCGGTGTCAGAGACGGGACGCGTGGATCCGGGTCACGAGGATCGCGCGCGCGCCCACGTCGTACAGGGCGTCCATGACCTGGTTCGTCTGGTCGCGGCGCACCATCGCCCGCACCGCCGCCCAGTCCCGGTCGTGCAGCGGCGACACCGTCGGCGACTCCAGGCCCGGCGTGATCGCGACCGCCCGCTCCACGAGCGACACCGGCACGTCGTAGTCCATGAGGACGTACTGGCGGGCCGTGAGCACGCCCTGCAGGCGCCGGCTCAGCACCTCCACCCCCGCCGGCACGTCCGCCTCCGCGACCGCGCGCGGACGGATCAGCACCGCCTCCGACACGAGGATCGGGTCGCCGAACACCGCCAGGCCCGCGCCCCGCAGCGTCGTGCCCGTCGACACGACGTCCGCGACGACGTCCGCCACCCCGAGCTGCACCGCCGACTCCACCGCACCGTCCAGGTGCACGACCGTGGCCTCCACACCGTGCGAACGCAGGTGACCCTCGACCAGGACCTCGTACGACGTCGCCACCCGCAGGCCCTGCACCTGCTCCAGCGACGTCACCGTGCCCGCCGGGGCCGCGTACCGGAACGTCGACCCGCCGAACCCGAGCTGCATGTGCTCCACCGCGTCCGCGCCCGAGTCCAGCAGCAGGTCCCGGCCCGTGATCCCCACGTCCACCGTGCCCGACCCCACGTACACGGCGATGTCCCGCGGACGCAGGAAGAAGAACTCGACGTCGTTGTCCGGGTCCGCCAGCACCAGCTCGCGCGAGTCACGACGCTGGCGGTACCCCGCCTCGCGCAGCATCTCGACGGCGGGCTCGGACAGGGACCCCTTGTTGGGGACGGCGATACGCAGCATGACAGGACCTTCGTTCAGGGGATCGGGCAGGGAGCGGGGAACAGCAGGGACGAGCGAGGGGCGAGCGGCGCTCGCGGCCGGGAGCGGGGACGCTCACCGGCACGGCCGCTCACAGATGCTCGTACACGTCCTGCAGGCTCAGACCCTTCGCCAGCATGAGGACCTGCAGGTGGTAGAGGAGCTGGGAGATCTCCTCCGCCGTCTTCACGTCGCCCTCGTACTCGGCGGCCATCCACACCTCGGCGGCCTCCTCGACCACCTTCTTCCCGATCGCGTGCACGCCGGCGTCCAGCTCCGCGACCGTGCCGGAACCGGCAGGTCGCGTCGTGGCCTTCTCGGACAGCTCCGCGAACAGGGACTCGAACGTCTTCACGCGCCCCAGGGTATCCGCCGCCCGGGCAGGGCCGGGGCGCGGTCCGCCCAGCGGGCACGCCCCGGCCGCCCCGTCACAGGTCGCGCAGCGCCACGACCGTCGCGACCGCCGCCTCCGCGGCCTCCGCGCCCTTGTCCTCGCGCGACCCCTCCAGGCCCGCCCGGTCCAGCGCCTGCTGCTCGTCGTCGCACGTCAGCACGCCGAACCCCACCGGCACGCCCGTCCGCACGCTCACGTCCGTCAGGCCCGACGTCGCCGCCTGGCACACGTACTCGAAGTGCGGCGTCCCCCCGCGGATCACCACCCCCAGCGCCACCACCGCGTCCGCGCCGTGCTCCACCGCCCGCGCCGCCGCCACCGGCAGCTCGAACGACCCCGGCACCCGCACCACGCTCACGTGCGACACGTTCGCCGCCGCCAACGCCCGGCGCGCACCCGCCAGCAAGCCGTCCATCACCTCCGTGTGCCAGCTCGCCGCGACCACCGTCACCCGCAGCCCCGACCCGTCCACCCTCACCGTCGGCGCACCTGCCCCGCTCATCCCTCGTCCTCCTTCGTCTCCGCACCCGGCTCGTCGCCAGGCTCCACCAGGACGGCCCCGTCCGGGACCGCCACCGTGTCCAGCAGGTGACCCATCGCCACCTTCTTCGTCACCAGGTACGCCCGGTTGTGCTCACCGTGACCCACCTCGATCCGCTCCGTCCCCACCACGTCGATGCCCGAGGCCACCAGCCCCGTCACCTTCGCCGGGTTGTTCGTCAGCAACCGCACCCGCGACAACCCCAGGTCCGCCAGGATCGCCGCCGCCGCCCCGTACTCCCGGCGGTCCACCGGCCACCCCAGCTCCAGGTTCGCCTGCACCGTGTCCAGACCCGCGTCCTGCAGCTCGTACGCCCCGATCTTCGCCAGCAGCCCGATCCCGCGCCCCTCGTGCCCCCGCAGGTACACCACTGCGCCCCCCTCCGCCGCGACCCGCCCCATCGCCGCCTGCAGCTGCGGCCCGCAGTCGCACCGCAACGACCCGAACGCGTCACCCGTCAGGCACTCCGAGTGCACCCGCACCACCGGTACCGCGTCCGGCCCGACGGCGCTCGCGGACACCGCGCCCGCGTCACCACCCGCGGCCGGGGGGACCGCCGGCACCAGGGCGACGTGCTCCGCACCGGTCCGCAGGTCCCGGTACCCGACCACCCGGAACCGGCCGTGCGCCGTCGGCAGGTCCGCCTCCGCCGTCCGGTGCACCCGCCGGGCCAACGACTCCCGGTCCGGCACGTCCGGAGCCGCCGCCGGCGCCGGGTCGTGCACCCGCCGCCACGCCACCAGGTCCGCGATCGTGATGAGCACCAGCCCGTCCCGCTCCGCCAGGGCCGCCGCGTCCCCCAGACGCATCATCGTCCCGTCGTCGTGCACGAGCTCCGCGATCCCCCCGACCTCGCCCATCCCCGCCAGGCGCACCAGGTCCACCGCAGCCTCCGTGTGCCCCGCACGATGCAGCACACCCCCCGGCACCGCCCGCAACGGCAGCACGTGCCCCGGCCGGATCAGGTCCACCGGACCCGACGCCGGGTCCGCCAGCACCCGCAACGTCCGTGCCCGGTCCTCCGCCGAGATCCCCGTCGTCACCCCCGTCGCCGCGTCCACCGTCACCGTGTACGCCGTCCGCCGCGGGTCCTGGCTGTGCGGCACCATCAACGGCAGCTCCAGCGCGTCCGCCCGCACCGCAGGCATCGGCGCGCACAGGTACCCCGACGAGTGCCGGATCGTCCACGCCACCCACTCCGCCGACACCCCCTGCGCCGCGAACACGACGTCCGCCTCGTTCTCCCGGTCCGGGGAGTCCGCCACCAGCACCGGACGACCCGCCCGGATCTCCGCCAGCGCCTCCTCCACCGACCCCAGGCGCACGCCCCCCGAACCGTCCGGCACCGCGGCGCTCGCGGACCCCGCGCCCGTCACGACGCGCTCCCGGGGGCGGCGCCGGCACCGGAGCCCGACACGAGTAGGCGCTCCACGTACTTCGCGAGCACGTCCACCTCGAGGTTCACCCGGTCGCCCGGGGCGAGCCCGCCGAGGATCGTCGCCTCGAGCGTCGTCGGGATGAGGGAGACGCCGAACGTCTCGTCGTCCACCCGCGTCACCGTCAGCGACACCCCGCTCACCGCGATCGAGCCCTTCTCCGCCACGTACCGCGTCAAGCCTGCGGGCGCCGAGAACACCAGGTCGTCCCAGCGCTCCCCCGGGTCGCGGCTCACGAGCGTCCCGACGCCGTCCACGTGCCCCTGCACCACGTGGCCGCCCAGCCGCGCGTCCGCCCGCACCGCACGCTCCAGGTTCACCGGGGAACCCGTGACGAGGTCGCCCAGCGCGGTCCGGCGCAGCGACTCCGGCATCACGTCCGCGGTGAACGATCCGTCACCCCCCAGGCTCGTCACCGTCAGGCACACCCCGTTGACCGCGATCGAGTCCCCCGGCGCCGCGTCCGACGTGGCGAGCGGCCCCTCGACCGTGAGCACCGCGTCCGCCCCCTCGCCGCCCGGGAACCCGACGTCCCGGACCTTCCCGATCTCCTCCACGATCCCCGTGAACATCAGCCGTCCCGTCCTTCCGTGCTCTTCCTGGACACCACCAGCGCGTCGTCCCCGACCCGCCTCACCTCGACCGTGCGGAACCGGTGCGCGTCGGCGATCGTCGCCACGCCCAGCCCGTCCACGGCCCGCCGACCGCTCCCCAGCAGCACCGGGGCCACGTACGCGTGCAGCTCGTCCACCGCGCCCGCCACGAGGAACGCGGTCGCGAGCGTCGGACCGCCCTCCACGAGGACGTGCCGCACCTCGCGCTCCCCGAGCCGTTCCAGCACCTGCCCGACGTCGCGCGTCAGCAGGTGCAGCAGCTCGCCGCCCTCCCGGCGCACGCGTGCCGTCGGCGGGATCCCCCGCAGCCCGACGACGACCCGCAGGGGCTGGTGCGCCGCGAGGCTCTCGGCGCTCGCGGCGTCGTGCGTGCGCACCCGTGCGGTGAGCGCCGGGTCGTCCGTGAGGAGCGTGCCCGTGCCGACGAGGATCGCGTCGACCTCGGCGCGCACGCGGTGCGCGTGCTCGCGGGCCGCCGGCCCGGTGATCCAGCGGCTCGTGCCGTCCCCGGCCGCGACGAATCCGTCGAGCGTCGTCGCCGTCTTGAGCGTCACGTACGGCGTCCCGCGCCGCACGGACGTCAGCCACACCCGGAGGAGCTCCTCGCCCTCAGCGGCGCGCAGACCGCGCACGACGCGCACCCCGGCCGCGCGCAGGCGGTGGGCCCCACCCGTCGCCACCGGGTTCGGGTCGTCGACGGCGTGCACGACCTCCGCGACCCCCGCGGCGACGAGCGCGTCCGCGCACGGCCCCGTCCGACCGGTGTGGGCGCACGGCTCGAGCGTCACGACGGCGGTCGCGCCGGTGACGTCGACGCCGCGCGCCCGCGCGTCCGCGAGGGCGGCGGCCTCGGCGTGCGGTGTCCCCGCACCCTGGTGGTAGCCCTCGGCGAGGACCGGCCGTGGGTGCGGGTCCAGCGAGTCGGGCGCGGCGCCGTCGGGCAGGGCACGGCCGTGCAAGGCGGGCCCCAGCAGGACGCAGCCGACCCGGGGGTTGGGTCCGTGCGCGGGTCCGTGTCCCGCGAGCTCGAGCGCGCGCGTCATCGCGGCGTCGATCGTCAGGGTCCTGGGGTGCTCGCCCATCGTCCTCCTCCCGGCACTCGTGCTCCGGGGGTGAGGGCGGGCGGCGGGGTCAGGCCTGGACCGGCCCGACGGCGTCGCTCACCACGGCGAGGCCGTCGCCGTCACGGACGGGTGCTCCGACGGGTCGCCGGAGCACCGCGCCCTGGGCGTGGCCGCGCCGCACGTGCTTCCTCCCATCCGGACTGTCACCGTCGGTCCTGGAGTTCCACCAGGTCAACCGCGCGTGGGCGCGGGTCGCGGACTGTCACCGCCGGCTCGGAATTGCACCGACCC